>ERZ808028.14-NODE-14-length-236374-cov-10.247819_pt1 | contig 236374 bp, 194 predicted proteins | sample MGYA00380184_ERZ808028 | MGnify/ENA primary metagenome ERZ808028 (study PRJEB31490, sample SAMN06133397) | mouse gut metagenome | isolation source: J8_1 | host: mice | place: China: Chengdu | collected 2015-05 ...
GGGAGCGCGCATTGAATAACTGGCTTCTGGAATTAGGGTGGTAATATGGATATTCTCATTGTTGAGGACAACAAGGAACTTGCCGATCTGCTGTGCGATTTTCTCCGTGCGGGAAATTATACAGTATCGGCGGTTCAAACAGCCGAAGAAGCCTTGCTGGTGTACGAAAGATACGGCGCAAGGCTTGTCGTGCTTGATATCATGCTGCCCGACAGGGACGGATTTTATGTTCTGGAAAAAATTCGTACAGAAAGCAACACACCCGTACTGATTGTAAGTGCGAAAACGGAAAAAGAGGACAAACTGAACGGATTGAATCTTGGCGCGGACGACTACATTGAAAAGCCCTATGATATTGATATCATACTCGCAAAAATAAGCGGAATTTTTAAGCGTCGTTACGCTCTTGATGAAATTACCGACGGCATTATACGCATAAATAAGGCAAGCCGCACCGTTTACAAAAATGAAAAAGAACTCGAAATGACCACGAAGGAATTTGAGCTACTCCTGCTTTTGATGGAGAATATGGGCAGGGCTTTAAGCAAGGAATACATTTTCGGACAGGTCTGGGGCAGCGACAGCTTTTCGGAACAGCAGACACTAACGGTACACATAAAATGGCTGCGGCAGAAAATAGAGGACATCCCCAAAAATCCAAAAAGAATAGTGACTGTATGGGGGGTGGGCTATAAATATGAAAGCGTTTAACAGAGTTTTCTCGGCAGTTGCAATTACCATAATCCTATTGTTTGTTGTCGGAAATATGATTCTTGCTACCGACAAGACCGATGGGAGCAGGCAATATCGGGTGGAGATAAGCCGTCTTGCCCGTGAAATAGAAGCGAATGGTTCTGCCGACATTTCCGAATGTGTGTATGTAACAAATATTGAGCGATACGGAGAAAAATTTTACAGCTCGGACAGTGACTATGTGATCTATGAAATAAACGGAGAACTTTACCGCTTCGATTACAGTGCAAATGGTTATTCCAACAAGGCACATTTTGTGGGAATTGTAAATGCTGTTCTCGGCGTTATAGCAATTTTATTTATCGCAGTTATGCTTTATATAAAATACGCAATTCTTGCGCCCTTTGAACGCCTGAGCAGTCTCCCTTACGAACTTTCAAAGGGGAATCTCACCATGCCGGTAAAGGAAACAAAAAACCGTTTTTTCGGAAAATTTCTTTGGGGAATTGATATTCTCCGCGAAAACATCGAAAAGCAAAAGCAACGGGAACTGGAAATGCAGAAAGAAAAGAAAACGCTGCTGGTATCGCTTTCGCATGATATTAAAACGCCGCTTTCCGCGATAAAACTGTACTCGACGGCGCTGTCGAAAAATTTGTATTCAGATGCGGAAAAGCAGCATGAGATCGCTGAAAACATCAACGAAAAGGTGGACGAGATCGAGGGCTATGTTTCGCAGATCATAACGGCTTCAAGAGAAGATTTCCTTAGCCTTGAAGTGGATATGGGCGAGTTTTATCTTTCGGAACTTATTGAAAAAACCACGGGATATTACAGGGAAAAGCTGGCGCTTATCAAAACAGATTTTAGCGTTGGGAAATATAAAAATTGTCTGCTTTCAGGGGATTTGAGCAGGAGCGTTGAAGTGCTGCAAAACGTTATGGAAAACTCCCTCAAATACGGCGATGGCAGGCGTGTGGAATTGATTTTCCCTGAAGACGACGAATGTGTCCAGATTGCGCTCAGGAATGGCGGCTGTACACTCAGCAAGGACGATTTGCCGCATATTTTCGAGAGTTTTTGGCGTGGGGCAAATGCGGAAAACATTCGTGGCAGCGGACTGGGACTTTACATTTGCAGACAGCTTATGCGCAAGATGAACGGCGAGGTTTTTGCGGAGATTGACGGTGACACCATCACCGTCTTTGCCGTTTTCGCACGAGCGTAAATGATTTAGAGATGCGTATTGATAAAAATATGGTATTTGCGGTATTTTCACATAAAGGCGGTTGGGTGCGGAGAAGCCCCGGCGTTAGAACGGGTAAAGCGTTCCTGCCCGGCGTAACGACTGACAATCCGTGTTCTTTGCACAACCTGTCACTCTCATTGCGTATCTGATAATAGCTTTTCTTGTTGGAAACATACTTGCGGTGTGTCGTGAAATCCACCGCACAAAATATGATGTGATTATGGATATGCCCCTTGTCGATATGGGTAGTCAATACATACTCATATCTGCCGTCTGCTCCTTGACCGCCGTATAGTCCAACTGGATAATATAGCCGTCAAGGTAAGGGTCGATAAAGGCGGGTGCCGAAGCCGGTATTCAGTATGGATGAGATAAGAGGATAAATGTATAAGCTGACATAAGCTGTGGTAAGGCTGCATAGATTGTAGTAATGATCTGTGCAGCCTTTTTCATTGCTCTGCAAAGCAAACCTGTTTTAATCTATTTTAATCTTTGGGATGACAGGATCTTTGCCGCAAAGGCTGCTCTAACCCGGCGAGGTGTCCAGTATGGTCGCTGTATTATCAAATATATCTAATATCATCATTCCGGTCATTATTTTTTACGTTGTGGCTTACGGGCTGGCGGCCAGAAGTAATGTGTATGAGGATTTTATCAAGGGAGCGAAGGACGGGTTTTACACGGTCATCCAGATCATGCCTACGCTGATCGGGCTTATGGTGGCGGTGGGGGTGCTGCGCGCGTCCGGCTTTCTGGATTTCGTGGGCGGGCTTTTTTCCGGGGCTGCGGCCAGGCTGGGCTTTTCTTCGGAATTGGTGCCGCTTATGCTTATTAAGATGTTTTCCTCCTCCGCGGCCACGGGGCTGGTACTGGATATCTTTAAGAATCATGGGCCGGATTCCCTGATTGGCCTGACCACTTCGATCATGATGAGCTGTACGGAGACGATCTTCTATACGATGTCGGTTTATTTTCTGGCGGCTAAGGTGACGAAGACCAGATATACGCTCAAAGGGGCGCTGCTTTCTACGTTTGCGGGAATCGCGGCGAGTATTATTCTGGCGGGGATGCTGGTTTAGCAAAAGTGCGGCAGAGGAGAAAAACAGAACACGAAACAGCTGACAGAACAGCACGGAAAAACAGCACCCCATCAAGGAGTGCTGTTTTTCTGTGTGAGAAGGATAGAAATGTGTAAACCCAAATATATGTCAACAGCGCATTTGCATGGAATGCAGCTGTTATTGTTAGTCGAAGCCGATCGACACCAAGCCAGCACCGGCGGCTCCATTATTATGTAGGTCAGAATAGTCATTTAAGTTATGTATTCCCCAACTACAAGTAATACTATACATGGGAATTGTGAATGGGATGTGTCAAATATCGAAAGAAAAAAGAAAGAAATTATAAAATAAATTTTATAATTGCAAATTGTTAGAATATTTGTCGAAAAATGTAGTGCGGACTATGCCGCACTACGAGGTTATTCCTGCGTTACCACACGGATGCTGTAGACCTTGCCCAACTGCGCCGGGTATGTTTCCATAATGCTGCCGTCGTATTCGATCTCAACGACATCTCCGGTCTGCAGTGCGATCCCTTCTTCATTGCTGAGAGAAATCTGGTCGGAAGATGACAGCTCTACGGAACCGGCGACAGGCTCTACCAGAATATACGTATCCGTTGCTTCCAGAACCGTTGCCTGAAAAATAAACAGCGCAGCAGTTCCGTCTGCAGTACCGAAGAATTCTGTTATGCTCTCGACCAGCTCGGGAGTGGGTTTATAGATGCCCTGATAAGGCTGCTCTACGTATGCCACGTTATTCTTTTCGTAATAGAAGATCGTAGTGGTCTGGTCGTCACAATTAAGATTGATCAGGATATAATCATCAACCGCCGGGGCATCCCTTGTGGATTGTTTGTTCGTTATCTCCATATTCTGCAAAAGCGGCATAAATTCATCTACGAAAGCCTGGTCGATTGAGATTATGGAGGTGTCTCCGGACTGGATTTCAATGGAGGTAATGTCCGCCGTGTCGGGCAGGATGATGGGCTCGCCCTTTTTCCCGCATGCAGTGGTCATACCAAGTACCAGTATGATCAAGAGAATGGTTTTGAATTTTTTCATGGTATACTCCTTTATTTGGATTTTTACATTGCCATAATGAAATAATACAACAAAACGTAGTTGAATGTCCAGCATATTTGGTGACATAGATGTTAAGGGTCAGGGGGATCAGAAGTCGGATAGCGGGGAATTGACGGGAGAGGGAAGAGGAGGTTGCTATTGAAGGCATTGCATATCTGTGATATAATTTTTAACGTATTATTGTAATGTCTGGGTTGAATTTGCAATACTTTTGCGGTGTTTGATCATGCATTTCATAATGGTGTATAGAGAATATGGAAGATGCTGATTGAGGACGGAAAGGAGAATGTTATGGGTAAAATTGAGGGAATTAAGATCAAAAATTATGGTCCTATAAGAGAGGTTGTCCTGGGGAGAACTCTTTCTCATCAGAAACCGGAACCATTAGGAAATATGATTACGATCATAGGTCCCAGCGGGAATGGGAAAAGTACGTTGGCGGATGCGTTTGGATTTATTGCTGACTGTCTCGAGCTGGGGCTTGAAGCGGCGTGTGATGCGAACAATCGCGGCGGATATGATCAGTTGATTTCACAGGGGGTAAAAGAGCCAATATCCTTTGAGATATATTATAGAGAGAACAAAAATACGACACCCATCACATATGAATTGGAGATTGACAAAGATAAATATGAACGGCCGTATGTCAAAATGGAGCGATTGAGATATCGTAATCAGAAAATTGGTCGTCCTTTGTCCTTTTTATATCTGCAGAACGGAGTGGGATATGCGTTTGAAGGAAAAAAAGGAGGACAGGATGAACAGGGAAATGAAATAGACGGGAAAAAAGTGAATGTGAATTTAAGCGATAAGAGACGTTTGGGAATTGTTACTCTTGGGGCGATGAAGCAGTATGAGAGAATTGAAAAATTCCTTGGATTTCTGAGAAGCTGGTATTTGTGCTATTTCCTGCCGGATGTTGCAAGACGGATCCAGACTGCGGCGCCGCATCCCTATTTGGACCGTCACGGAAGCAATATCAATAATGTGGCGCAATATATGTACCGCGAAAATAAGAATGAATTTATGAAGGTATTGGAGCATATACAGGACAAGCTGCCCGGTATTTATAAGATTGAACCGCAGAAATTTGACAATGGCCAGATGATGTTAAAGTTTTGGGAAAACGGGTTTGAAAATGCATTTTATTCTCCCAAAATGTCAGATGGTACCTTGAAACTCTTTGCCTATTATTTGCTGCTGCATGAGAGAAATCCAAGACAACTGGTATTTATCGAAGAGCCGGAGAATGGACTCTATCATCATTATTTAGCCGATCTGGCCGGAGAGATGGCAGAGAATGTCGGAGACAGCAATAAGAAGCAATTATTTGTCACCACACATAGCCCCTTTTTTGTAAATGCGCTGAGACCGCAGGATGTCTGGGTTTTGAAAAAGGAGGAAGATGGATATTCGACTGCCACACGGGCCTCCGAGTATCCGTTTGTAAAGGAACTGTCAGAAGAGGGCGTGGAACTGGGGGATATGTGGTACAGCAAATATTTTGGATAAGGAGCGGGTCTATGTATTTTCAATTTCTGACAGAGGATAAATCGACGGAAGTGCTTGTAGAACAGATTATGAATAAACTCAAGGACGCTTATCAGGAAAAAACAAATCGGCATTGCAAAATGTGAATGGGCGAGACTGATCGGGGCACAGATGAGTCTTACAGAAAATGCATCGCCAAGTTTTCACTTTTTTGTGGAGAGTTTGACGAAAAGGATAGAGACTGCATAGATGAAAGTAATGCATGTGTCAAAGCAAACGGGAGGAGGGCGAAGAAGCGTATGGAAAATACCGGAATTCTTGTCACCATCATCATAAGTATCGTTCTCCTGACCCTGTTTCTGGCAGGGATCGTTTTTGTCATCCGCAGCGTGCGCCGCAACCGCCGCACGGGTGTGATGGACGAGATGGAGGGGCATGAGTTTGAATATTTCTGTGCGGATCTGCTGGAGAAGCAGGGATTTGTGGATGTGGAAGTGACCCGCGGCAGCGGTGATTTCGGCGTGGATATTCTGGCGGAGAAGGACGGGGTGACGTATGCGGTGCAGTGCAAGCGTTACCACGGGACGGTGGGCGTGGACGCCGTCCTGCGGACTTACGCCGGCAGGGATTATTACGGCTGCATGGTGGGTGCGGTGATGACCAACCAGTATTTTACGGCTCCGGCAGTGGAAGCCGCGGAGAAGCTGCACATTCTGCTCTGGGACAGGGGATATGTGGATGATGTGCTGGCACAATGAGCATCTTACAATATTAATTTGACTATCAAACTATTATTTGATAAAATGGTACTGTTGCGATGGCCAAATACAGAGGCTTTGGAATGGAAGTGAAAGTAAGATGAACATCAACCATATGTTAAATGAGGTGCTTGTCCGGCTGTTCCGTAATATCAATGTCATAGAGGAACGGGCGATCTGCACCGGAGAATATAAAGACGTGACGGCCAACGATATGCATGTGATCGAGGCGATCGACATGGAGGAGGCCAGAAATATGACGAGTGTGGCCAGATCTCTGGGCGTGACCACGGGGACACTGACCATAGCAGTCAACAGCCTTGTGAAAAAGGGTTACGTGGAAAGGGTCAGGAGCGAGGAGGACCGCAGAGTAGTGCTGGTATCTCTTTCCGAGAAAGGGAAAAAAGCCTATCTCCACCACCGGCAGTTCCATGAACAGATGATAGAGGCCATCGTGGAGGAACTGTCGGAGGAGGAGCAGGCAGTGTTGGAGAAAGCGCTGGTGAAGCTGGACCGTTTCTTCCGTTCTTAGGGAGAAGAACCTGTGCGTATTTCAGTAAAGTCAGTATTCCGGCAAAAGCGCGGCCAGTGTCCCGAAATCCGCGGGACCGTTTTCCAGCAGGAAACAGTGGAAACGATAGAGGAAGGCAGAGTCGTTATCGCCCCAGAGGGCAGCGGCCTGCTTTTTTAATTCCATGATTTCCAGATATCCCAGATAGTATTTCGGGTAGTTGCAGGGTTCCTCGGCAATGTAGGAGTAGACTGCTTCCATGGTCTGGGTGTTTGTGGAGCCGAAGGAGGAGAGGACTTCGCACACGTCTTCCAGGGTGGCGCCGTCATAGTGGATGAAAAGATCCAGCAGTGCGTACAGGCAGAGCTGAATCTGCCGGTCCAGGCGGCAGAGCATGTAGTAGTCCGCGGCCTCGGGGTGCTGCTCCTGCGCCAGGCCGGCGGCGTAGTCGTAGGAGGATAGTTCTGCATACATGGCCCAGCCTTCCACAAAACCGCCGTAATACAGGACGCTGCGCAGGGGTGTCATATCGGTCTTTTTCCAGTACTGTTGACTGAACAGTGTCTGGTAGAGATGGCCCGGATAGCCCTCGTGGGCCAGCGTGGTAAAGAGGGAGATGTCGCCCTGGGTATCCAGCGTATTGATATAGACGGTATTGTTCCACACGTTGTCCATGGGCGGTGTCATGTAGAAAGCCGGGGCGGTGTAAGGCTGCAGGCTGTCGTCTACATATTTGACCATGCAGCGGACCGACGTGTCGTCCGGGGCGGTCGGGATGGCCGGATAGTCCTGCCGGATCACATTTTCCAGACAGGAGAGCATTTCCTCCGGTGTCATCTGCGGCAGCAGGGACGGCTCGGCCAGAAACTGCTCTTTCAGGGCAGGGTTATTGGCCAACAGGGAAGCCAGCGTCTGGTAATTGGACTGTAAGTCGCTGTAGAGCAGTCGTTTGATCTCATCGATGCTGCGCACGGAGCCGGTCTGCATCCGCAGCAGCGCCTCGTAATACTCCCGGCCGCCTTCGTGTCTGGCCAGACCGCAGGTTTCCCGGCCGCTTCCTTTTAGAAGGGTCAGCTCATCGGCAAGGCGGTCGTAGGCAGGAGCGACGACGGTGGTCAGAAGACGGTTATGCTCGGATTTGCAGGCGTCTGCTTCCTGTCCGGTGATAAGGCCGGCATCCTGGAGCGCCTGGAGCTTTCCTGCAAAAGTGAGTTCGAGAAAATGAGTATGATTCTCCAGCTGTTCGGGGTTCATCAGCTGTGTGCACTGTTTTATGACTTTGTCCGCGGTGGCGTCGGACATAAAAAGGCCGGCCGCCGCTTTTTCCTGCTCAAAAGTGATCAGCCCGTTGAAGTAAGCGGGAATCTGGTTTAAGATGGACAGATAGAGTTCCACGTCTTCAGGACAGTCGATTCGGTACTCGGCCAGCAGGATCGGCAGTTCCGAGGGCATACCGGAGGAAGGGGACAGAGGCTCCGCGAAGTAGGGATAGGCGGCGGTGTGCGCGGCAGTGTCTATGTAGGAGCTGAGAAGCCCGTGCAGATACCGGTTGGATGCGGTAAGGCTGTCGGTATCGTAGGAAGAGAGCCGGTCAGCCAGCGTGGACAGGGCGTAGACGTTGTCCGTCGCGTGTCCGGCCTGGTATACGGGGAGTTTCAGCTGTGATTCGTCAACCTGCCAGGTCTGCGGGTCATCGACGGAATAGTGGAAGTTGATAGGGTTCGCCTGCAGTTCTTCGAGAAAAAAGGCGTTCGCGAAGCGTTCGAAACGGGCGTCCGCATGATTGTACTGATAAAAGTAAAAAGTTGCAGTACTGAAGCCTGCAAAGAGGAGCAGGGCCGCGGCCCACTGTTTGAAAGATAAATGGCGTTTCAAGGCAATACCTGTCTTTAGGATTTGTTCCTATTATATGAGTCACGCCGGGAAATATTGCGCACGATTTTTGCAGGGCGGATTTTGTAATGTGAGACAAAAGCCGTGCAGAACCGTAACAGAATATGATAAGATTAGGTAGAAATGACGACAGCGCAGGATAAAACAGAAACGGCGGGAGGTTGACATGCATTCGGACAGGGTAAGATATTCCATTAAGAATAAACTTTTTATGCTGTCAGCGACAGTGGCGGTTCCTTTTCTGATCATGGTGATCTATCTTATCTACGCGCTGCACAGCTACAGCAATGCCTACAAGGCAATCGTAAACAACATGACAGTGGCCAACAACTATAACCTGAATTTCAAGGAGGAGATGGACGAGAGCCTCTATAAGCTGGTGGTAGGATCGGTCACTTTTGAGACGGTGGGGGAGGAAGAAGGGCTGCAGAATCCTTACGGGATGATCGAGGATCTGCGCAGTGAGTTCGGAAAGCTGATGCGGATCACGACGGACGGGGAGAGCCGGGCCTGGCTGCAGATCCTGATGCGCAACATTGACACGCTGGAGGACAGGGTGGATGACATCAGGACGAATCTGGAGGCTGAGAACAGTTATGATATGAATATCGAGATGCTGGACAACAATATTTATATCATGACTGAGCTGGTACAGGACAATATTCAGTCTTATATTTATTATCAGACCAAGAGCATTGAACATCTGACGCAGCAGCTTAACGACCGGGTGCATACTTTCACACTCTTCTGCGGGGTGCTGCTGGCATTGCTGGTGGTGATGGTGATCGTGCTGACGATGATGATCGTGGCGGGCATCATCAAGCCCATTCAGGAATTGTCTCAGGTGACGAGGCAGATCTCGCAGGGGGATTTTTCCGCCCGGGCGAGAACAGATACCCATGACGAAGTGGCGCAGCTGGCGGACAGTGTCAACAGCATGACGGAGAGTCTGGAGGAGCTGGTGGGGAAGATCAAGGAAGACGAGCGCAAGATGCGGCACGCGGATCTGCGGCTTTTGCAGGAGCAGATCAATCCTCACTTTTTATACAACACACTGGACACCATCGTCTGGCTGATCGAGGGACATGCCTCCGATAAGGCCGTGAATATGGTGGTGTCGCTGTCGGAGTTTTTCCGGCTTGTTCTCAGTAAAGGCAGAGAGTACATCACGATTCAGGAAGAGGAAATGCATATCAAAAGCTATCTGGAAATCCAGCAGGTCCGCTACCGGGACATTCTGGAATACCGGATCGACATTGCTCCGGAACTGTACCGCTATAAGATTCTGAAACTGACGCTCCAGCCGCTGGTGGAGAATTCCCTTTACCATGGGATCAAGTACAAGCGGGCCAAAGGGGTGATCGTGGTCACCGGGAAGCTGCAGGGGGATACGGTGGTTTTTCAGGTACAGGACAACGGTGTGGGCATGGAAAAGGAAGAGCTGGACAACCTGTGCAGTGAGATTGTGAAGCCCTGTCAGGATACGGGAAAAGGGTTCGGGCTGGCCAATGTCAATGAGCGTATCCGCATGAATTTCGGTCCGGAATTCGGCATGAAGATCGAGTCCGCACCCGGCTCCGGCACCTGCGTGGAGGTAGTGATCCCGGCCATTCCCTATGAAGCGTGAATACGGCAAAATAAATGTAGCGGATCGCCCTGTCGTATGGCAGTGCAAAGTGATTCGGCGAAAATCAGTAAGACTTCGCAAAGACAGGCAGGAATCAGTAAGAAACATCAGGAATCAGTAAAGTTCAGCAGGGAAAAGTATTCAGGCATCAGCGAAAGAACAAAACACAGACAGGGAGAGAACAGATCGCATGAAAACAAAAAAGCAGTACAACAGATTGCTCTTTATCTTTATACCGACGGTCATGATCTTTCTGGCCGTGTTTGTGTGGGGGCTGGGGCTTTTTACGGATATCGAGGAGGAGCCTTATGTCAGTGGAGAGACGGACCGCATTGTGGTGGGGGTGTCCCAGCTGGGGAGTGAGTCGGGCTGGAGAACGGCCAACACGGAATCGGTGCAGTCGGTTTTTACCAATGAGAACGGTTATTTCCTGCTTTTCAGCAATGCGCGGCAGAAGCAGGAGAATCAGATCAAGGCGATCCGCAGTTTTATTTCCCAGCGGGTGGATTATATCGTGTTCGCGCCGGTGGTGGAGAACGGCTGGCGGACCGTGCTGCAGGAGGCGAAAGAGGCCGGGATTCCGGTCATTATGATGGACAGGAAGGTGGAGGCGGCGGATCAGGAGCTGTGCGTCAGCTGGGTGGGCACCGACTCCAGACAGGAGGGCGTCAAGGCCGGACGATGGCTGGAAGGGCATCTGCGGGATAAGGGTGTGACCGGGGAGGAGACCGTGAATATCGTGGTGCTGACAGGAACGGAGGGGGCCTCTTCCGCGATCGGGAGAAGCGACGGTTTCCGGGAGGTTGCGCGGGGTCATGCCAACTGGAAGATTCTGGAAGAAAAGTGTGCGGACTTCACTTCCGCCAAGGGCAAAGAGGTGATGGAAGGTTTTCTGAGGAAGTATCAGGAGATTGACGTGGTGGTTTCCCAGAACGACGATATGACGTTCGGGGCCATCGAAGCCATACAGGAGGCCGGCAGGACTGTGGGCGTGTACGGGGAGATCAGCATCATCTCTTTTGACGCCGTGCACGATGCGCTGGAGATGGTAGCTGCCGGCACCATCAATGTGGATATCGAGTGCAACCCGAACCAGGGCGAGTATCTTTTGCAGGTGATCTCCATGCTGGAGAAGGGACAGGAAGTGGAGAAGGATTATTACGTGGAGGAGGATATCTTCACGATCGAGAATGTGACGGAAGAAGTGCTGCAGGAGAGGAATTATTGATCTGTTAGTTGTATTTTTAATGGTATTTTATCAGGAAAGGACAGGAACATGCTGAAAATATTTCTCGTGGAAGATGAAAGTATCGTCAGGGAAGGGCTGCGGGACAACATCCCCTGGCAGCAGTACGGGTACAAATTCGTGGGGGAGGCCAGTGACGGTGAGATGGCGCTGCCGCTGATCCAGAAGACGCGGCCGGATGTGTTGCTGACGGATATCAGAATGCCTTTTATGGACGGGCTGTCCTTAAGCCGGATCGTGCATCAGGAATTTCCGGAGACGAAGATCATCATTATCAGCGGGTATGACGACTTCGAGTATGCCAGACAGGCCATTTCGCTGGGAGTGGAGCAGTATCTGCTCAAACCGATCACCCGGGCTACGCTGCAGAAGGAGCTGACGGAGCTGCGGATGAAGATCGAGAATGAACAGGAGCAGAAACGGTATCAGGAAAAGTTTCAGGAGGAGACCAGGGAGTATGAACAGTTCTCGCGGACGAACTTTTTCATGAAGGTGTTCGAGGGGCGGATTCCCGTGCAGGATATCTATGAGGAGGCGGCGAAGCTGTCTTTGAAGATCAATGCCTCCGGGTACAATCTGGTGATGTTTGCCCTGCTGGAAAAGAAGGAGGGGATAGACAGCGGCTTCGAGTCGGAGGCTTTTGCCAGAAAAAGGGACGAGCTGCTGCGGTATTTCGTGCGCTATCCGGAGCATATTGTCTTTCGCTGGAACATCAACACCTATGGGGTGCTGATCAAGGGAAATCCGGAGCAGATGCAGGAGCTGACAGACAGGTGCCTGGGAGGCATAGAGCGCATCTGCGGCGCTGTGGAAGGCGCGCTTGACTGGTATGCGGCGGCCGGGGAGCCGGTGGAGCGGCTGAGTATGCTGGCCGGGTGTTATGCTTCGGCCAATCATCTGTTTGCCTATCGCTTCCTGATGCCGGGGGTGCATATTTTTACAAAAGAAGTGACGGACAACTATATGCCCATGGAGTCCGGCGACCGGATCAGCGATATCGACTCCGCCAAGGTGGATCCGGGACTGATCCGCGACTTTTTGATGCGGGGCAGTCATGATGAGATCCAGGAATTTACGGTGAACTGGCTGCTCAGCATACAGGATGCGCTGCAGTCCAGACTTTTTCAGAATTATCTCGTCTTTCATGTGCATTTCGTGGTGGTGGCGTATGTGGAGTCCATCGGCTACGATAAGAAGGAATTCCTGGAGCTTTTGGGAGAAGAGCAGCTGCAGGAGGTCAACCTGAGCATGGAGGAATTGACCGCTTACATCAGGAATCTGCTGGAGAAGGCCATGGAGCTGCGGGATCAGGAATCCGTCAACCGCAGTAAGACGGTGCTGAAACGGGCGCTGGAATATATAGAAGAAAACTATGTGCAGGAGACACTTTCGCTCAACACGGTGGCGGGCGAGGTGGGCGTCAGCGCCAATTATTTCAGCGCCGTTTTCAGTCAGGAGATGGAAGTGACCTTCATCGAGTATGTGACGCAGAAGCGTATGGAGAAGGCTAAGAAGCTGCTGCGCCAGACGGAGAAGGCTTCCCGGGATATCGCACAGGAAGTGGGCTATAAGGATCCCCACTATTTCAGTTTCGTATTCAAGAAGACCCAGGGATGCACGCCGCGGGAGTACCGCACGCGGGGGAATCTATAGGGGCTGCGGTGCGGTGTCGCTTTCCCTGATCACCAGCTCCCAGGGAAGTTCCTGCGATGATACCGGCAGCCGCTGCAGAGAGCGCAGCATACAGTCGGCTGCACAGCGGGCCATTTCGTGGGGCCTGTGAGCCAGTGTGGTGATGCGGACATGGCTCAATTCACTGAGATAGCTGTCGGCGAAACAGACCACGGTGATATCCTGCGGCACTTCGAGACCGGCGTAGGACAGCTCATTGATCATCCAGTAGGCGATCTCGTCATTCTGGCAGACCAGCGCGGAACAGCCGGGCAGCTGTTTGTGGATGAAGTCCGAGAGAAAACGGGCGTCCTGCTTTTTTTCCAGCAGATCCAGCTGGGCGGATGTATACCAGCCGATCCGTTCATCGGGAATCAGCAATCCGGCATCCCGCATACAGTGCTGCAGGCCGTGATAACGCTCTATGCCCTGCATATCGTCCAGCTTGAAAAAACCGGCGAGCCGGGTATGTCCCTGATCAAGAAGATGCTGTCCCAGCTGAATGCCGCCGTAGTAGTTGTCGTCCTTGACGCAGACTGCCCAGGGCAGGGTTTTATAGACGCCGTGCAGGAAAATAAGCGGTATGTCCCGGCGGTGCAGCTGCTCATAGTGATCCAGATTGGGGTTTGGCAGGGCGCTCTTACAGGGTTCGACGATCAGGCCCCGGGGCGGGCGGCCGCTGAGCTCCAGCAGGAATTCCCGCTCCTTTGCCACCTGATTGTCTGTGGAGTACACCTGCAGCGAGTACCCTTTTCCGGAGAGAACGGCGCGGATATCGCCGATCAGTTCCGGATAGATATGTTCCTGTTCGCTGCGGATGAGCAGCGCGATGGTGTTGCGGGAATCGTCTGCGGACAATCCTGTGGCGTAAGAGCCGCTGCCCTGTCTGGTGGTGATCAGGCCCTGCGAGGCAAGCAGCGCCAGCGCCTGCCTGACGGTCTGCCGGCTGACCTGATACTGCCTGCCCAGTTCGGCTTCCGTGGGCAGCCTGTAGATACCGTTATTTACATTGGTGGTGAGCATATCTGCCAGCCGGGCCGCCAGATCCCTGTACTTTGCCGCCATATCTCTTTTCATCCTTTCTGTCTTTTTCTTCTGCATTTCCTGTATTTCTTACAGATACTGCATTTTTTACATCGCCTGCATTTCTTACAGATACTGCATTTCTTACATTTTCGGCATCCGGCTTCTGCCAAATCCATATACGGAGCTTTTGCAGGGCCGAAAGCGAAAATTTCCATGTCATTAGTATCATAAAAAATCCCCACCTCTGTTTATAATTTGTTCAAAATTTATTCACACCCAGGAAAAGAAATCATAAAATTTGCAACATAATTTTTCAATATCGGCAGAATAGACAAACAAAAACAAGAATATTTTCGAAGTTCAATACATAGAAATCATAAAAAAACAACCGTAATCGTAAAAATTATAACATATAAATTTGAATTTGTCCGTATTTTTCTGTATAAGTAAAAATTTGTATTGTTTATTTCACCGAAATCAAAGAAACGCAACGCTACTACATTGACGATGGATATTACGGCCGATACAATAGAACCATGAAGCAAGTCCACTGGGCGGGCTTCCAAAAAACATAATTCTAATTCATAAGGGAGGAAAAAGAATGAAGAAGAAATTAGCGCTTTTACTGGTAGCAGGTATGACAATGGCATCTCTTGCAGGATGCGGCGGTGACGACGCAGCGCCGGCAGATGCAGCACCGGCTGAGGAGGCAGCTCCTGCAGAGGAAGAGGCTCCGGCAGAAGAGGAAGCTGACACTGCAGAAGAAGCTCCGGCGGAAGAGGAAGCTGCGACTGACGAAGCAGCAGCACCGGCAGCAGACGGCGAATTGATCAGAGTAGGTTTCGCACAGGTTGGACATGAGTCTGACTGGCGTGCAGCCAACACACAGAACTATCAGGATACTTTCTCTGAGGCAAACGGTTACGAGTTATCTTTCGTAGACGCTGACAATGACAATGCAGTACAGTTGGAGGCAGTTCGTACTTTCATTCAGCAGGAGATGGATTACATCTGCATCGCTCCGATCGAGACAGCAGGTTGGGATACAGTGCTTCAGGAGGCACAGGACGCAGGCATTCCGGTACTGATCGTTGACCGTTCCGTAGATGCTGACGCATCCTTATACGAGACACAGATCGGTTGTGACATGGTTGCCGAGGGTGAGATGGCTGGTAACTGGCTGGCTGAGTACCTGAACGGCGAAGAAGCTAACATCCTTGTAATTGAGGGTTCTGTAGGTGCATCTGCAACACTTGGACGTACAGAAGGCTTCAACAACATCGCAGGACAGCACAGCGAGTGGACGATCCTTGACTCTCAGTCCGGTGACTTCACACAGGCAGGCGGACAGGAAGTTATGGAGTCCTTCATCAAGTCCTACAGCGATTTCAACGTAGTAGTATGTCAGAACGATAACGAAGCATACGGCGCAATGGACGCAATGGATGCAGCAGGCATCACATACGGTGTTGACGGCGACGTAATCATCATCTCCTTTGACGCTACACACGACGGCTTACAGTATACATTAGACGGCAAGATCAACTGCAACGTAGAGTGTAACCCTCTGCAGGCTGAGTTCGCAGCAGAAGTTATCCAGAAGCTGCAGGCAGGCGAAGCGATCGACGCTCAGACAGTCGTTGTTGACGAGGCTTTCGTAGCACCTGGCATCGAGTCCCAGTATGCAACAACCATGACACAGGAAGTTCTGGACGGCCGCGCATACTAAGAGCTGGCACAGTACTTGAATTGAACACATAAGAATAGAATAGGGAGAGAAATTCCGTTTCTCTCCTTTTTCTTTCGCCAAATTTGGTGTACAATAAAGAAGTAAGGCGCGTATTGTTGGAAAATTGATGACAATGCGATGAAATGCGGAAACAGTTTGGTCAGTTCTGTTTATTTACTGCACTGACCGCAGCAGGATGGAGTGGTTACGAAATGTGTGACGGCAGGAGGTATTTGTATGGACAGTAACATTGCTTTAACGATGCGGGGGATCTGCATGACTTTCCCCGGAGTCAAAGCGCTGGACAATGTGGACTTCACACTGAAAAAGGGTGAGATCCGTGCGCTGATGGGGGAAAACGGCGCCGGGAAGTCGACGTTGATCAAGTGTCTGACAGGTGTTAACAAGTTTGAGGCCGGCGAGATCCATGTAGACGGTATCGAAGGGCCTATCGTGAACAAAGACACGATGGATGCTCAGCATAAGGGAATTTCAACAGTTTATCAGGAAGTCAACCTCTGCCCCAATCTGTCGGTGGCGGAGAATCTATATATCGGGCGGGAACCTTTGACGAAGATCGGGACGGTGAACCGCCGCAGGATGAACCAGATGGCGGCGCAGCTGATGAAGGATCTGGATCTGGAGATCGAAGTGACCAGGAATCTGGAAGAGTATTCGCTGGCGCTGCAGCAGATGATCGCCATCGCTCGGGCCGTGGATATGGAGAGTAAGGTTCTGATCCTGGATGAGCCTACCTCCTCGCTGGACGACAACGAGGTGGAGAAACTTTTTCATATGATGAAACGGCTCAAGGAACAGGGCGTGGGCATCGTGTTCGTAACTCATTTCCTGGAACAGGTGTACGCGGTGTGCGACGGCATCACGGTGCTGCGCAACGGCACGCTGGTAGGCGAGTATACGGTGGAGGAGCTGCCGAGAGTCAAGCTGGTGGCGGCCATGATGGGTAAGGATTTCGACGATCTGGCCAGCATCAAGCCGGAGGGCAGCATGGACTTTACCAATGCGCCGCTGGAGATCGAAGCCAGAGGTTTGAGCCATGCGGGCACCATCAAGCCTTTTGATCTGGAGATCCACAAGGGCGAAGTGGTGGGGCTGACCGGCCTTCTGGGAAGCGGACGAAGTGAGCTGGCGCGGGCTATTTACGGCGCGGACAGGGCGCAGACCGGAACCCTTAAGGTGAATGGTAAGGAAGAGAAGATCAAGAGTCCCATCGACGCCATGAACCTGGGCATGGGCCTTTTGCCGGATGACAGAAAGGCGGAAGGCATCATCGGCGATCTGTCGGTGCGGGAGAACATTATTCTGGCAATGCAGGCGAAGCTGGGCATCTTTAAGAAGATTCCGATGGCGAAGCAGATCGAGATTGCCGACCGGTACATAGAGATGCTGCAGATCAAGACCGCCAGCAGGGAGACGCTGATCAAACGGCTGTCCGGCGGCAACCAGCAGAAGGTGATCCTGGCCAGATGGCTTGCCACCAACCCGGATTTCCTGATTCTGGATGAGCCCACGCGCGGTATTGATATCGGTACGAAAACAGAGATACAGAAGCTGGTGATTAAGCTGGCGCAGGAAGGGAAGAGTTTGATCTTCATCTCTTCCGAGATCGAAGAGATGCTGCGTACCTGCAACCGGATGGCGGTCCTGCGGGACGGCGCCAAAGTGGGTGAGATCAGCGGCGAAGAGATGACACAGGAAGGCGTAATGCACGCCATTGCGGGAGGTGCGGCACATGAGTAAAATAAAGAAAATAACGAAGATGCAGTTATTCCTGCCCATCTTCAGTATGCTTCTGGTCATGTTCGTGAACGTGATCTATGATATCGCAAGCGGGAATGCTCCGTTCTCCTTCTTCGCGATCAGTACGCAGCTGACTTCTTCGGGCAATACGATCCTCTACGGCCGTCTGATCGATATTTTGAACCGCGGCAGTGAGGTGGCCATTCTGGCCATCGGCATGACGCTGGTGGTATCGGCCTCCGCCGGAACGGATATTTCCGTGGGCTCCGTGATGAGTCTGTCGGGCGGTATGTGCTGTATGCTGCTGGCAGGCTACGGCGTGACCAACGTGTCCGAGTATGCGAACCCGCTCTGGGTGGGCATCGGCGCCGGCATCCTGGTGGCGGTTGTCTGCGGTCTGTTCAACGGGTTTCTGGTGGCTTACCTGAATATTCAGCCCATGGTGGCGACGCTGATCCTCTGGTCTGCGGGACGGGCGATCGGCCTGCTGCTCTGCAACAGCGCCATCGTGTATGTGCGTGTTCCCTCCTTCCAGTTCTTCGGTTCCTACATCGGCTTTCTGCCGACGCCGATCCTGATCGCGGCGATCTGCGTGTTGATCATGTCGCTGATCTTAAAGTTTACGGCGCTGGGGACTTTTGTACAGAGTGTGGGTATCAATAAGAAGGCGGCCAGAATCTCCGGATTTAATTCTGCCAAGATTATTTTGATGTGCTATGCGATCTGCGGTCTGTGCGCGGGTATCGCGGGGATTACCGCTACCTCCCGCATCTATTCCGCCGATACGAACAATATCGGACTGAATATGGAGATGGATGCCATTCTGGCCGTGGCGCTTGGCGGCAACAGCCTGGGCGGCGGCAAATTCAATCTGGCCGGCTCCATCATCGGCGCCTATACCATTCAGGCGATCACCACCACGCTGTATGCGTTGGGTGTTTCCTCTGCGCAGGCTCCTGTATTTAAGGCGATCGTGGTCATCCTGATCGTAGTCATCCAGTCTGAGCCCGTGAAAGAGTTCTTTAAGAAACTGTCTGCCAATAAGACAGCTGCAAAGGAGGCGTAAGGTTATGAAGAAATTAAAGATCAATGGCAACAGCCTTTTGTTGGTGATCACCATTGCGCTGTTTGTAGTGATGTACGCGGCAGGCTGCATCATCTATGCGGACAAGGGCTTTACCCATCTGCAGACATTTTTGAATGTGCTGATCAACAATGCGGGCCTTCTGTGTGTGGCCTGTGGTACGACGTGCGTCATGCTCACGGGCGGTATTGACATCTCTGTCGGTTCCGTGGTGGCCATGGACTGTATGCTGCTGGCAGTGGGCATGGAGAAATGGGGCATGAAAAGCCCGGTGCTGATGGTTCTGGTACTGCTGATCGGCGTTGTGTTCGGGGCCGTGCAGGGCTTTTGCATCGCCTATCTTGACATCCAGCCGTTTATCGTATCCATGGCGGGCCTGTTCTTCGCCAGAGGTATGACGGCCGTGATCTGTACGGATCAGGTGAGTATCGTGACGGACCAGCTTTTCGTAAAGCTGTCCAATACGAAGATCAATATCCCTTTCGGGATCGGCGCCTATACGAACAGAAAAGGCGTATTGCAGATCCCGTATGTGCGCGTCAGCGTGCTGGTGGCTCTGCTGATCGTGGTGCTGGTGTTTTTGATGCTCAAGTACACCAAGTTCGGCAGAAGCATCTATGCGGTGGGCGGCAACAGCCAGTCCGCAACGCTGATGGGTCTGGATGTACGTAAAACCAAGCTGAAAACTTATGTGCTGGCAAGTTTTCTGGCGTCTATCGGCGGTATCTGCTACTGTTTGAATACCATGAGCGGCACTACCACGCAGGCCACCGGTCTGGAGATGGATGCGATCTCCTCGGCGGTCATCGGCGGCACCCTGCTGACCGGCGGTGTGGGCAATGTGGTGGGCACGTTGTTCGGCGTTATGATCAACGGTACGATCTCCACGCTGGTAAAATCCAACGGTAAACTGGTCAGCTCCTGGGCAAATATCGTGACGGCCATCCTGCTGTGCTTCTTCATCGTGCTGCAGGCAGTGCTGGCGAATATCAAAGAGAGAAAGAAAGCATGATCTGGTGCGGGATTTCGGAGGCGTGTGCGTGGGTGCACGTCTCCGTTTTCTGTATTTAACTAATTGTAAAATATTTTAAAAAAACATATAAGAACAGCTTGCGCAGTAAGCGGGAAGAGTGATAAAATTTAAAGCAGAGAAGTAACAGAAGTCCTTGGTAATCTTTAAGCGCGGAAAGCCGCGCAGAAAGGGAGAAAAACATGAAAGCAGTCAAAAATTACAAGTTCTGGTTTTGTACAGGGTCTCAGGATCTTTACGGGGATGAGTGCCTGCGGAAGGTGGCCGAGCATTCGGCGAAGATCGTGGAAGGGCTGAACGCCTCCGGGTATCTTCCTTTTGAGGTGGTGCTGAAACCGACACTGATCAGTCAGGCGTCGATCCGTAAGACATTCAACGACGCCAATAACGATCCGGACTGTGCGGGCGTGATCACGTGGATGCACACCTTTTCACCGGCGAAGATGTGGATCCTGGGCTTGAAAGAGTTCAAGAAACCGCTCTGCCATCTGCACACGCAGTTCAATCAGGAAATCCCCTATGACACGATCGACATGGATTTTATGAACGAGAACCAGTCCGCACACGGCGACAGGGAGTATGGCCATATCGTAAGCCGCATGGGGATCGAGCGGAAGATCATTGTCGGCCACTGGACGAGCGAGAGCGTATTAAAACAGCTGGGAAGCTGGATGAGAACAGCGCTGGGTGTGATCGAATCTTCTCATATCCGTGTATGCCGTTTCGGCGACAACATGAACAATGTAGCGGTCACCGAAGGCGACAAGGTGGAAGCGCAGATCAAGTTCGGCTGGGAGATCGACCATTACTGTGTCAATGATGTAGTGGAATATGTGGACGCGGTTCCGCAGGGCGAAGTGAATGCGCTGGTGGAAGAATATTACAGCAGATATAAGATCATCGACGACGGCAGGGATGCCGACGAATTCAGACGGCATGTGGCAGTGCAGGCACAGCAGGAGATCGGTATCGAGAAATTCCTTACAGAGAATGACTATCATGCGGTGGTGACGCATTTCAATATGCTGGGCGGCCTCAAACAGCTTCCGGGCCTTTCCATCCAGAGACTGATGGAGAAAGGCTACGGTTTCGGCGCCGAAGGCGACTGGAAAGTGGCGGCGATGGTTCGCATGATGAAACTGATGACTGCGGATATCAAGGACGCGAAGGGAACTTCTTTGATGGAAGATTATACCTACAATCTGGTGCCCGGCAGGGAAGGCATTCTGCAGGCGCATATGCTGGAGGTATGTCCGTCCGTTGCGGAGGGTGAAGTCGGTATCAGGGTCTGCCCGCTTTCCATGGGCAACAGAGAAGATCCCGCCCGTCTTGTGTTCACATCCAAGACCGGCCCCGCAGTGGCATGTTCTCTGGTTGATCTGGGTACCAGATTCCGTCTGCTGATCAATGCGGTTGACTGTAAGAAAGTGGAGAAGCCCATGCCGAAGCTGCCGGTAGGTACGGCATACTGGACACCGCAGCCGAATATGGAAGTGGGTGCGACAGCCTGGATTCTGGCAGGCGGCGCACATCATACCGCGTTCTCCTACGACCTGACGGTGGATCAGATGGTTGACTGGGCGGCGGCCATGGGGATTGAGAGCGTCGTGATCGATCAGGATACGACGATACGGAACTTTAAGAATGAACTGCGGTGGAATGAGGCGGCGTTTCGCGCGTAATGGAAGCCCCTCGTCGCTGTTAGTTTGTGTGTAAATGGACAGCGGTACGTTGTCTTGAACACGTATATGTAGTATAGTGGATAAAGAGTCTATATAAAACGGAGGTACGGTATGGGAGCAAAAGAATGTATTGCCGACGGCAGAGCGGTTCTGGGAATCGAATTCGGATCTACCAGGATCAAGGCCGTGCTGGTGGATGAGAACAATCAGCCGATCGCGTCGGGGGCGCATGACTGGGAGAACCGGCTGGAGAACGGTATCTGGACTTACAGTCTGGAGGATATCTGGTCAGGACTGCAGGACTGCTATCGGAAGCTGGCAGAGGATGTGCAGGCGCAGTACGGCGAGAAGCTGACGAAACTCGGGGCCATCGGGTTCAGCGCCATGATGCACGGGTATATGGCATTTAACGGGAAGGATGAGTTGATGGTGCCTTTCCGTACATGGAGGAATACGATCACGGAGGAGGCTTCCAACAAGCTGACGGAACTTTTCCAGTATCATATTCCGCAGAGATGGACGATCGCGCATCTCTATCAGGCGATCCTGAACGGTGAAGAGCATGTGGCGGATCTGAGATTCGTGATCACGCTGGCGGGGTATATTCACTGGAAGCTGACGGGAGAGAAGATCGTCGGTGTCGGCGAGGCATCGGGTATGTTCCCGATCGATATTGCCACCGGGCAGTTTCACGAGAAGATGATCGCACAGTTTAATGAGGCAGTGGCAGACAAAGGTTATGCGTGGAAGGTGCAGGATATCCTGCCGGCGGTCTATACGGCCGGACAGCAGGCGGGCGCGCTGACGGCGGAAGGCGCGAAGCTGCTGGATCCTACGGGCACACTGGAAGCGGGCGTGCCGTTCTGTCCGGCGGAAGGCGATGCAGGAACGGGTATGGCGGCGACCAACAGCGTGGCCAGACGTACCGGTAATGTATCGGCAGGAACCAGCGTATTTGGTATGATCGTGCTGGAGAAGGAGTTGTCGAAGGTGTATGACGCCATTGATCTGGTGACCACGCCGGACGGCAGTCTGGTAGCCATGGTGCACTGCAACAACTGCACTTCGGATCTGAATGCCTGGGTAAATCTTTTCAGAGAATATTCCGAGCTGATGGGCCACAAGGTGGATATGAACGAGCTGTACGGCAATCTCTACCGCAAAGCGCTGGAAGGGGACGACGACTGCGGCGGCCTGCTGGCGTACAATTATTTCTCGGGTGAGCATGTGACAGGCTTTAATGAGGGCCGTCCGCTGTTTGTCCGCACTCCGGATGCGAAATTTGATCTGGCGAACTTCATGAGGGTACATTTGTTTACCTCACTGGGCGCGTTGAAGACCGGATTCGATATTCTGTTCAGGGAAGAGGACGTGCAGGTGGATGAGATCCTGGGCCACGGCGGCCTGTTCAAGACCAAAGGCGTGGGCCAGAGCATACTGGCGGCAGCCATGAATGCGCCGGTGAGCGTGATGGAGACTGCCGGAGAAGGCGGCGCGTGGGGAATCGCACTGCTGGCTTCCTACATGGTCAATAAGGGCGCAGACGAAAGCCTGGCGCAGTTTTTGGACAGCAAAGTGTTCGCAGGCCAGAAGGGCGAGAAGCTGGCGCCGGCGCAAAAGGACGTGGAGGGCTTTGATGCCTTCATGAAGCGCTACAGCGCAGGACTGGCCATTGAGAGGGCAGCGGTGGAGAGCATTTAGGATTACTATGAAAGTCTCCGACTTTCACAGCATGGATGGCCATGCGGCCCGCCCGACGGCAGGCTGAGCATGATGGAGGTTTACTAAGAGAACTAAGAGCGAAAAGAAAGGTGTGACAGGACAAAATGTTAGAGGAATTAAAGAAAAGGGTCTATGAAGCGAACATGCTCCTCCCGCAGTATGGATTAGTCACTTTTACATGGGGGAACGTCAGTGAGATCGACCGGGAGAGCGGCATCTTCGCGATCAAGCCCAGCGGCGTGGACTATGACAAACTGACGCCGGAAGACATGGTGCTGGTGGATCTGGAGGGCAATAAGGTCGAGGGCAGATACAATCCTTCCTCCGATACGGCTACACATGTGGAGCTGTACAGGGCATACCGGGAGATCGGCGGCGTGGTACATACCCATTCTTCCTACGCTACCAGCTGGGCGCAGGCCGGACGCAGCATCCCCTGTTACGGCACGACCCACGCAGACTATTTTTACGGGGAGATTCCCTGCCTCAGATGTCTGTACGCGGAGGAGATCGAGGAGGCTTACGAGAAGAACACGGGCCTTCTGATCGTCAGTGAGTTTGCAAGGCTGGGCAAGGATCCGGCGGCAGTGCCTGCTGTATTGTGCAAGAATCACGGCCCTTTTGCGTGGGGCAAAGATGCGCATGAGGCGGTACACAATGCGGTCGTTCTGGAGGAGGTTGCCAAGATGGCATACCGTGCGGAGACGATCGAGGCGAGGATCCAGCCGGCCCCTCAGGAACTGCAGGATAAGCATTATTATCGTAAGCACGGTGCGAATGCCTATTATGGACAGGGAAAATAGAATGAAAAATACCGTCGAAATAAAGATTCGACAGTTTACGACAGATTTCGACATAATTTTTCAAAAAAATTCAAAAATTATGAAAAAATTCAAAATAACTATGGAGACTTGACAGTATTTGTGTTACACTATGCTTGAAATTGTAAAGTTGCTTTTGATTGCATAATAACAAACAAAGTAACGCAAAAGGTCGCAATGAGCAGGAAAGTCAGGTTGAAAAGCCTGACTTTCCTGTCAGAAAGACATTTTTCGCGCGGCCTTAATTTTTTAAATGGAGGTCAGAAATGAACAAATTAGAGTTACAGAAAACAGCTAATGAAGTTCGCAAGGGAATCATAACCGCAGTGCATGGCGCCAAGGCGGGACATCCGGGCGGCTCTTTGTCCGCGGCAGACTTATTTACATATCTCTATTTCGAAGAGATGAACGTGGATCCGAAGGATCCGAAGAAGGCGGACAGAGACCGTTTCGTACTTTCCAAGGGGCATACGGCTCCGGGCCTTTACTCCACACTGGCTAACAGGGGCTATTTCCCGGTGGAGGATCTGCCCACACTGCGTCATCTCGGTTCCTATCTGCAGGGACATCCCTGTATGCAGGAGACACCCGGCGTGGATATGTCGTCCGGCTCTCTGGGACAGGGTATCTCCGCGGCGGTAGGTATGGCGCTGGCAGCGAAGATGGACAACAAAGACTATAGAGTCTATACTCTGCTTGGTGACGGTGAGATCCAGGAAGGCCAGGTATGGGAGGCTTCCATGTTTGCTGGACACCGTAAGCTGGATAATCTGGTAGTGATCGTAGATAACAACGGCCTGCAGATCGACGGTAAGATCGACGATGTATGTTCTCCTTACCCGATCGACAAGAAGTTCGAGGCATTTAATTTCCATGTGATCAACATTGACGGCAATGATTTCGATCAGATTGATGCGGCATTTAAGGAAGCAAGAGCGACCAAAGGCATGCCGACGGCCATTATCTGTAAGACGGTAAAAGGCAAGGGCGTTTCCTTTATGGAGAACAGCGCAGGATGGCACGGCAAGGCTCCCAACGATGAGGAGTATGCGGTGGCAATGGCAGATCTTACGAAGATCGGTGAAGAATTAGGAGGTGCAAACTAATGGCAGACGTTAAGAAAATCGCTACGCGCGAAAGTTATGGTAATGCACTTGCCGAGTGTGGTGCGGATTTCCCGAATCTGGTAGTGCTGGATGCAGACCTTGCAGGCGCTACCAAGACAGGCGTGTTTCAGAAGGCTTTTCCGGACCGCCATATCGACTGCGGTATCGCAGAGTGTAATATGACAGGCATTGCGGCCGGGCTGGCTACCTGCGGCAAGATACCCTTTGTCAGTTCCTTCGCCATGTTTGCGGCAGGACGTAACTTTGAGCAGGTTCGTAACTCTATCGGCTATCCGCATCTGAATGTGAAGATCGGCGCGACTCATGCCGGCATCACGGTAGGAGAAGACGGTGCGACCCATCAGTGTAATGAAGATGTGGCTCTGATGCGGACGGTTCCGGGCATGACAGTGGTTGTTCCGGCGGACGACGTGGAAGCGAAAGCGGCCGTACGTGCAGCGATCGAATTTGAAGGCCCTGTGTATCTGCGGTTCGGCCGTGCGGCTGTGCCGGTGATCAATGACAGAGAAGATTACAAATTTGAGCTGGGCAAGGGCGTTCTCTTAAGAGAAGGCAAGGACGTGACCATCATCGCCAGCGGCATCACCGTAGCTTCGGCGCTGGAAGCGGCACAGAAGCTGGAAGCCGACGGCATCAGTGCGGAAGTGATCAATATCCATACGATCAAGCCGCTGGATGAAGAGCTGGTGGTGGCATCCGCGAAGAAGACCGGCAAGGTAGTGACCGCGGAAGAACATTCCGTGATCGGCGGTCTGGGCAGCGCAGTGTGCGACTGCTTATGTGAGAAGTGCCCGACCCCTGTTCTGAAGATCGGTATGCAGGATGTCTTCGGAGAGTCAGGCCCTGCCGGCGCGCTGGTTGAGAAATACGGACTGGACGGTAAGGGAATCTACGAGTCTGTGAAGAAATTTGTATGACCGTACAAATTATATCATATAGTAGGAAAAGATAATGTCTGAAAAAAATACAAGAAAAAACATTCTTGCGCCCTCTATTCTGGCCGCTGATTTCTCTGTCCTCGGACAGCAGATTAAGGAAGCTGCCGGAGCGGGCGCGGAATACATACATATTGACGTGATGGACGGTGTGTTTGTACCGTCGATCTCCTTCGGGATGCCGCTGATCCAGTCGATCCGTAAGGTGACGGATAAAGTGTTTGACGTTCATCTGATGATCGTGGAGCCGGAGCGCTACGTGAAGCAGTTTAAGGAGTGCGGCGCCGACAGCATCACCTTTCATCTGGAAGCCACCGAGGATGCGGACGCGCTGATCGACCAGATCCATGCGCTGGGATGCCGGGCCGGCATGTCCATTAAACCGAAGACACCGGTCGAGGTGGTCAGGAAATATCTGTCGAAGATCGACATGCTGCTGGTGATGACGGTGGAGCCGGGATTCGGCGGACAGAAGTATATACCGGAATCCACGGAGCGCATCAGGCGGGCGAGAGAGCTGGCCGATGAGCTGGGTGTTGATCTGGACATTCAGGTGGATGGCGGAGTCGGTCAGGACAATGTGCATGTGGTGCTGGAAGCAGGCGCCAATGTGGTGGTGTCCGGGTCGGCAGTGTTCCATGGGGATATTACGGATAATGTGAAGAGGTTTATGGCGCAGCTTTAAGGCTGCGCCAAATTTATTTATACAGCAGTTTATGCAGCAGTCATAAAAGGCACTTTACAAAATATTAGAAATCGTGATATCATAACCCTAAACATATCTGGGAATCTTAAGTTCTGATATCACATCTGTGACTTATCATCTATTCTTACACGAATCCCTTATATGAAAACAGAATAAGGGAGGCAGGACAAATGGGAAGAGCAGATGAATATCAGTTTGATTATCTGGATGACAACAGCAGATTTGCAGATCAGGTGAATGGCGTTTTGTTTCAGGGCAGGCAGGTGGTGAAGCCGGATGAACTGGAGCCGGCGGATATGCTGTTTGTATATCTGGGGCGGGAGGCAGACAGACGGAAGAATTTCAAGTCAGTGGTGGATAAAGTGCGCATGTGGAAAGGACGGCTGATCCACATGCGAAGTTCCTGCCGATCGTGACGCTGGTTGTGTATTGCGGTACGGAGCATCCATGGGACGGCGCCAGATGCCTGCATGAACTTCTGGATATCGACGAGGAGCTGAAACCGTTTGTCCCGAATTACAGACTGAATCTGTATGACTGCCATGAGCATGATACGTTTCATGAATTTCACAGCGGGCTGCGGCAGTTGTTTGAAGTAGTGCGCTACGGGAAGGATAAAGAGAAATTAAGGGAGATCATGGAAGCGAATCGGGAAGCCTACAGCAGAATGGACAGCGACACAAGGCAGCTTCTGGAAGTGGTGGCAAAAGTCAGGGTGAAGGAGGAATATACGGTGATGGAAAATGGAGAGAAGAAGTATGATCTGTGCAAGGCATTTGTGGATATGAAGCTGGAAGGAATCATGGAGGGCAAGAAAGAGGGCAGATTGGAAGGAAAAGCAGAGGAGCGGCAGGAGCATCTGATCAGGACGGTATGCATCAAGCTCAGGAAAAACAAGCCGGCAGCCACCATTGCGGATGAGCTGGAAGAAGAGCTTTCGGCGGTGGAGAGAGTGATAGAGGCACAGCGGAAAGCCGGCTGTTATGACGTGGAACGTATCTGCGCGGTGCTGGCGGAGTAGGCAGAGACAAAGAAGGGAGGGCGGCGGATATGAAAAAAGAAGATGACTGTACGGGAAAAGCCGTGCAGGGTACAGAAGAGATACTGTTTACCAATGCATCGTCCGTTGTTTCTTCCCGTATCCTGTATACACCGTCCGCTTTCGCACGAACCTCGCTTCTGCACCTGCAGGAGATCGGCAGTCTGGAGGCCATACAGCCGCACACAAGCGCCCGGGAGAATCTGGTGTCCTATCTGTGTTTTGTGGTCACAGGCGGTTGTGGGGAACTTCTCTATAATAAGAAGAAGTACGCGCTTTCTGCCGGCGACGTGGTCTTTATTGACTGCCATAAACCTTATTCCCACCGGACGGACCAGGCGCTGTGGACGCTGCAGTGGTGCCATTTTTACGGGCCGGAGCTGCCGGCGGTCTATAACAAGTATCTGGAGCGGGGCGGACAGCCGGTTTTCCATCCGGAGGATGACACTGTGGTCAGGGAGCTTCTGGCGCAGCTGTATGTACTGGCCGGTTCGGCGGATTACATCCGGGATATGCGGATCAATCAGGAGCTGAGCCGGCTGCTGACGCTGCTGATGTCTTATTCCTGGCATCCGGAGAACAAGGTGGTATCCAAGAAGCGCATGGAATTGAGTGCGGTCAGGGAATATCTGGACGGCCATTTTATGGAAAAGATCGTTTTGGAAGATTTATCGCGTCTTTTTTACATAGATAAGTATTATCTGACTAAAATATTTAAAGAAGCCTACGGCATGACGATCACGGCCTATCTTCTTTCCCGCCGCATCACGAAGGCGAAGAGTCTGCTGCGTTTTACGGACATGACGATGGAGGAGATCGGGGCGGCGACAGGGTTGAAGGATTCTAATTATTTTGCCAGAAGTTTTAAAAAAGTGGAAGGTATGACGCCGGGAGAATACAGGCAGTCATGGAAGAATACCAATGTCGGGACGTCTGTCCGGGCATTGGACTAAAAAACCAATATTGTGCTAATAAAAGAGGATATTTGCCATTTTAGACAGAGGCCGGAGCAGTTAAAATCATTTCAGAGATTAAGAAACAGGATATTTATGCTGAGGATGATAGAAAGAAAGGAACGGGTATTCAAATGAAAAAAGCGCTTATAACCGGTATAACGGGGCAGGACGGCTCCTATCTGGCAGAATTTCTTCTGGAAAAGGGATATGAGGTACACGGCATCGTGCGCCGGGCATCTTTGTCCAATACTGCACGGATCGATCATATTCTCGATCAGATCACACTGCATGACGGTGATCTGGCCGATTCGTCTTCCCTGCTTCGTGTGATCAATATTGTGAGACCGGACGAGATCTACAATCTGGCGGCGCAGTCCCATGTGCAGGTTTCTTTTGACGTACCGGAATATTCGGGAGACGTGGATGCACTGGGGGTTCTCCGTATTCTGGAGGCGTGCCGCACGCTGGGGCTGACGAAGACGACGAAGATCTATCAGGCGTCCACTTCCGAACTGTACGGGAAGGTGGAAGAGGTGCCCCAGAGGGAGACGACGCCTTTTCACCCCTACAGCCCTTATGCCGTGGCCAAGCAGTACGGCTTCTGGATCGTCAAGGAGTATCGGGAGGCTTACGGAATGTTTGCGGTCAACGGCATTTTGTTTAACCATGAGTCGGAGCGGCGGGGAGAGAATTTCGTGACCCGTAAGATCACGCTGGCTGCCGGACGGATCGCGGAGGGGCTGCAGGACCATCTGGAGCTGGGCAATATGGACTCTCTGCGGGACTGGGGCTATGCCAGAGACTATGTGGAATGCATGTGGATGATCCTGCAGCATGAGACGCCGGAGGATTTCGTGATCGCGACGGGGGAACAGCATACGGTGCGTGACTTTACGGAGAGGGCTTTTGCCTGCAACGGCATTACGCTGCGCTGGGAAGGAACCGGCGTGGAGGAGAAAGGCTATGACGCTGCGACGGGCAGGATGCTCGTGTGTGTGAACCCGCAGTGGTTCCGTTCCACGGATGTGGACAATCTGTGGGGAGATCCCACCAAGGCAAAGACTGTGCTTGGCTGGGATCCGCAGAAGACAAGCTATACGAAACTGGTTGAGATCATGGCGGAGCATGACCGCCGGCTGGCAAAAAGGGAAAAGAAGTTGAAAGAAACGGAGGCATTATCATAATGGAAAAAAATGCAAAAATATATGTGGCGGGACATCGTGGGATGGTTGGATCCGCGATCATTCGGGAGCTGGAACGGCAGGGCTACAACAATATCATCACCCGCACGCACAGGGAGCTTGACTTGTGCCGGCAGGAGGCGGTGGAAGCGTTCTTTGCCGAGGAGAAGCCGGATTACGTATTCCTTGCCGCGGCCAAGGTGGGCGGCATCGTGGCGAATCAGGACGCGCTGGCGGATTTCATGTACAGCAACATGATCCTGGAGATGAATGTGATACATTCCGCATGGAAGAATGGCTGTAAGAAGCTGGAATTTCTCGGCTCCTCCTGCATTTATCCGCGCATGGCGCCGCAGCCCATGAAAGAAAGCTGTCTGCTGACTTCCGAACTGGAGAAGACCAATGAGGCTTATGCGCTGGCGAAGATTTCCGGCTTGAAATATTGTGAATTTTTGAACAAACAGTACGGCACGGATTATATCTCTGTCATGCCTACCAATCTCTACGGGCCCAATGACAATTACCATCCGACGCACAGCCATGTACTCCCGGCCCTGATCAGGCGTTTCCATGAGGCCAAGGTGGACGGGCTTTCCGAGGTGACGTGCTGGGGAGACGGCTCTCCGCTGCGCGAATTTCTGTATGTGGACGATCTGGCGAATCTGTGTGTGTTCCTGATGAACAACTACAGCGGGGACGAGACGGTCAATGCCGGTACAGGCAAGGAGCTGACCATCAAGGAGCTGACGGAGCTGGTGGCCAAGGTGGTAGGCTATGAAGGTGAGATCAAATGGGATACCAGCAGACCCAACGGGACACCGCGGAAGCTGCTGGACGTCTCCAAGGCGGCGGCGCTGGGCTGGACTTACAGGACAGAGCTGGAGGACGGTATCCGGCTTTCTTATGAAGATTTCCTGAACAATCCGATGCGCGCAGAGCGTTAAAAAATGGTATACTGACATAAGAGCGCCGGCCGCGCATAAAGCAGCAGGCGGCAATGCCGGCAGAACGGCAGAGGACGGTTACAGAAAGGGCGAGGATTTATTCGGTTATGTATCACAGAAAATCAAGACTGGAGAGTTTGATCATCATGGCGCTGGACTGTATCTGCATTACGGTCAGCCTGATTCTTGCCAATTATATCCGGAGCGGCAGTCTGTTCCGCAGCGACAATGAGCGTATGGATTTCAGTATGCTCCTTGTGGCCTGTCTGACGGTTTTTCTGGCCATGAACCTGCTGCGCAATATGAACCGGAATATGTTTTTGAGAGGGCCGCTGCATGAGCTGATATATATCATCCGCAACAATGCGTTTGTGTTCGCGGGGGCGGCCGTGATCCTGTATTTTCTGAATCTGCTGGATGCCTATTCCCGGCTGGCTTTTTTCTATTTCCTTGTCATCGACTGCGGGCTGATGCTCATAGTACACCAGTTTTGGAAAAAAGTGCTGCCTTTTCTCTATAAACGGTTCGGGGAGACGCGGAAACTGCTGGCGGTGACGGACTCAAATTTTGCCGTAGAGCTGGCGCAGGATCTGAAAAATATGCGGGATTTCAGCTATGAACTTACGGGCATCGTAATTCTGGGCGATGAAGAAGGCGGCACAGAGTATGCAGGGATTCCGATCGTTTCCGATGAAAAGGGGCTGATCGACTACTGCAGGGGCGCTTCGCTGGATGAAGTGATCATTGCGGTGGGCAGTGAGAGAAAGAAAACGGTACTGGCGGATATGGAAATCCTGGCCGAGATGGGAATCACCATCCACTACCAGATTCCGGTGCCGGACCTGTGCGGGGCAAGGCAGAAGGAACTGTCCCGCTTTGGGCGTTTCCATACGGTCACTTATGCGAACAGGGTGGCGCCGGTCGGGCAGCTTGTGTTAAAACGTCTGCTTGACATTTGCGGGGCCCTGGTAGGATGTGTGATCCTTTTGCTGCTGACGGTCATCATGGGGCCGCTGATCAGACTGGAATCGCCGGGGCCTGTCTTTTTCTCCCAGAAAAGGGTCGGGCGCAACGGGCGCATTTTTAACATGTACAAGTTCCGTTCCATGTACGCGGATGCGGAAGAGCGCAAAAAGGAGCTGATGAAACAGAACGAGATGAACGGGCTGATGTTTAAGATCGAGAATGATCCACGCATCACGAAGATCGGCCGCTTTATGCGTAAGACGAGTCTGGATGAGTTTCCGCAGTTCATTAATATTCTGAAAAGCGATATGTCTCTGGTGGGGACGCGTCCGCCGACGCTGGATGAGTTCGCCCAGTACAGCCCTTATCACAAGAAGCGCCTCAGCTTCCGGCCGGGGCTTACCGGTATGTGGCAGGTAGGCGGCAGAAATGATATCACGGATTTCGAGGAGATCGTCAAGCTGGATGTGGAGTATATCGATAACTGGTCCTTTATGCTGGATGTGAAGATATTGCTCAAGACGGTGCTGGAGGTGTTTAAAGGAAGCGGCGCCAGATAAGCGATAAGATAGATAAAACAGGAAACAGCCTGTACCGTTAAGCGGGATGCTTTACGGGCAGGCTGTTTTTGCTGTTATGGTTTGCAGAAGGTCATTGCTGCAGTCTCAGCTTGTTGATCTCACGGTCGTAAGTAAAAATGCCGTTCACTTCTTCTTCCACGTCGGAAAGCTGTGTGTAGATACTCGCGCACATGCCTTCCGGGATCTGGTCTTTTACTTTGCGCAGTCGTTCTTCGAAGGCTTCTTTCAGGCCGGCGGCATCTTTGCAGGTACCGTATCCGTACAGTTTCGTGCAGGCGCTGTGATCGGGAATCTGAAGCGAGTAACCGCCAAACTCCGACAGGACCGTGGCCCGCCGTGCTTCCGGCGCGAACTTCATGCGGAAGAAATAGTGATGGATACTCTGCAGATCTCCGCCGCGCTGGTCGAACCAGCCGCTGGCCTGATCGATCAGGCGGCTGTTGTCGCAGCTTCTTGCGATGCGGGTAACTGTCCTGGCATGGAACTGCCCCCAGCCTTCATTGAAGATCACCCACACGGCAATGCTTGGGTGGCCTTTTAAAAGGCGGATGGTCTCTTTCATCTCCCGCACAAATTCGTGACGCCCCCGCTTGTGCGTCCGGGACAGCAGGCGCAGACAGGTATCCGGTATTTTGCAGTGACTGAGGTTTAAAAGCGTGGCCGCATAAGTCACGAACCAGTGCTTATAATAAGAACCGCCGTTGACCATGTCCTGCCATACGATCATACCCAGACGGTCGCAGTGGTAGTACCAGCGCTGGGGCTCGATCTTGATATGTTTGCGGAGCGTGTTGAAGCCCATTTTTTTCATTTCTACAATATCAAACAGCAGGGCTTCATCGGAAGGCGCCGTGTAGAGGCCGTCCGGCCAGTAGCCCTGGTCCAGCACGCCGTTCTGGAACCGGGGCTGTCCGTTCAGGCAGATACGCGGGATCCCGGTTTGATCAGGCTTCACGGTGAAGCTGCGCAGGGCAAAGTAACTGGTGACCTGATCCGCACCCATGGTGACCGTAAAGTAATACAGGTACGGCTCGTCGCAGGTCCAGGGGCGTATGACCGGCAGCCGGATCGACAGTGGGTGATTGGAAAGGCCGGTCTGTTCAGAGATGATTTTGTCCGCAGCAGTAGCCGCAACCGCAGCGGCAGCTGTAGCCGCGGCCGCAACGGCAGGTTCTATGCCGGAATCCTGTGGAGCTTCGGAAGTCTCCGTGCCGCCGGATCCTGTGGCGTATTCCGTATTCTGGTATAAAGCCGGTTCTCTGATCTGAATTTTGACCGGCAGATCGGAAGCGGAACGGATCATAAGCTGCACAGTCCCTTTGTCAAAGTCGGGTTCGGCCGTGATTTCCTGCACGTGGTTCGCGGGCACATACTCCATCCAAACGGTCTGCCAGATGCCGCTCTGGGCCGTGTAGAACATGCCGCCCCGTTTCAGCTTCTGTTTGCCTCTGGCATGACAGGAGGTGTCGCTGAGATCCCGCACGGCAAGGACCAGCTCCCACTCGGCGGAAACCACGCCGTAGGATGTGATATCCACGGAAAAAGGAAGGTAGCCGCCTGTGTGGCGCGCAGCCTCTTTTCCGTTTACGTATACCCGGCAGGCCTGGTCCACTGCCCCGAAGTGCAGGAGCAGACGACAATCCGCCGCCGGTTTATGGGGATCAGGCGTTAATTTATGCCAATCTACGGGCAGTTTCGTGCGATACCACAGGTATTCATCAGGTTGCAGCTGCCGGTTGACGCCGGATAAGGCGCTTTCCGGTGAAAAGGGCACCAGGATCCTGCCGTCGTAGCGCTGCGGCCTGCGGAACTCTTTCGTAATGGCGTAGTCCCAATAGCCATTCAGATTGATATAACTGTCTCTTTGCAGAAGCGGGCGGGGATATTCCTGTAGAACGTGCTCACAGTCGAGTTCCTTTCCCCAGCGGGTGTATAATTGTTTCATCTGTGTCGGCTTCCTTCTGTTCCTTTTGTATTTTCTGTTTTGTTCCAGTTTCTTTTATTCTATTTAGAGTTGAGGCGCTGCGCAGGTCTGTCTGCTGTTTGCAGCACCGTCTGGTAGCCGGGCGTGTTATAGTTAACGACATTAGAAATTTCGTTTTCGTCCTTGCGGGAGCTACCGCATATGGCTCCTGCAAGAGACGGAAACAGAAATTTGTTATGTCGTTTACTATAGATCATGACGGTCAGGCTACGATATTTTGCAGCCAGACGCCTTTTTTCACGAGGACAAACCCGATGATACACTTAATGATATCACCAACCTGCACGAGAATAAAGACTGCTGTGACAGGAAGCGCCGTAAAACGGCTTAATGTGAACGCGATCGTGACGCTGACACACCAGATGAAAACGCTGTCGAACAGGAAGGTGACGATCGTCTTTCCGCCGGAGCGGAGGGTGAAGTAGGAGGCGTGCAGAAAGGCGTTCTGGGGCATAAAGACTGCCGTGATCATGATAAAATATTTGGCCAGTTCGCGCACGTCCGCCCCGGTGTTGTACAGCATCGGGAAGTAGGGCGCCAGTACAAGCATTACCAGTGCGACGCAGGTACAGCAGAAGACGGAAAAAGCGATCAGTTTGTTGTCCTGATCTCTGGCTTCCGCCATCCTGCCTGCTCCCAGCAGTTGCCCTACGATAATGGCAACAGAATCACCCAGCGCGATGAAGACAATGTTAAACACGTTGCCGATGGTATTGGAAATATTCTGGGCGGCGATCACGTTCAGGCCACGGACCGAATAGCACTGTGACAGCATGGCCATGCCGGCGGCCCACAGAGTCTCGTTCAAAAGCAGCGGCATTCCCTTGACCAGAATTTTCTGCGCCAGATTGCCGGGCACTTTCAGGGTGGAGTAGAGATTTTCCACAAAAGGATTCAGCTCCTTGTGCCTGTGCGTATAAATCAGGATGATAGCCGCCTCCGCATAACGGGATACGACTGTAGCAATGGCGGCTCCCTGGACGCCAAGGGCCGGCGCGCCGAATTTGCCATAGATCAATATGTAGTTCAGCGCCAGATTGATGCATACCGCGACGATACCCGCCTTCATGGGCAGCATGGTCTGTCCGCATTCACGCAGGGTACTGGAATAGACCTGTACCATCATAAAAGGCAGCAGCCCGCCGAGCATGATCCAGAGATATTGTTTACCGTAATGCAGTGTGGCGGCAGCGCTCTCTGCGGTGCCGTCGCCCTGCAGATACAGCCGGATCAGCTGATCACCGGCCAGCAGGAAAAGCACGGTGGTAAAAAGTGTGATAGCGGTGACGATCCATATTTTAAAGCGGACGGTCTGCCGGATTCCTTCCTGGTTTTTCTGTCCGAAATACTGTGCCGTGAAAATGCCCGCTCCGGATACGCCGCCGAACAGGCACAGATTGTAGACAAAGATCAACTGGTTAACGATGGCGACACCCGACATCGGCTCCGTGCCGACCCGGCCGATCATAATGTTGTCCAGAAGACCTACAAAATTCGTAATACCGTTCTGTACCATGATCGGAACGGCAATGGCCAGTACCATTTTATAAAATGCCTTATCGCCGATAAATCGGCGCAGAAAGCCGGACTTTGCGGGTGTCCGGGTTCCTGGATTTGTCTCTGTGATTCTCATGATGAGGTGAATCCTTTCCATTAAAAAATATTTAAAATAGTAGATGCAGGTAATTAAGCATTTTACAATATTCTGAACGGATATGCAACAGGTTTGATCAGATACCTGTTATGATGGGGACAGTTTGTTGCTGTCTGGTTACAGGGATAGTCTGGCGGAGTTTTTACTATATAAATAGGAAGATTTCAAAACAATCCATGCAGGAAAGTCATTTTTGGTCATTTTTTTGGGAAAAACAGGGAAAATTGCGTTGTAAGAGAAGTAAATTGACTACAAAACGGTTTAAAACTACAACATACAGTAAACAGAATATAAAATAAAAACAGGAAAAAAGTACCAAACAGTGGACAGTAGGAGATGTCAAAAGTATGGTACAAAAGCCGAAAATATGTCGAATCCTGCCGAGGAAACTACACAAACAGTTTAACTTTGCGGTCAGATTGCCGAAAAAAACACTTGATATTCTATGAACAATAAAATAGTATTGAAGTATGATAAAATTTCAAATACCATAACTACAATGCTAATTGTAGAGAATACAGGAGGCAGATATGACACTAGCGAGTCTAACAGATTGCGAACAGTTGGTAATGAAGACGGTATGGGATGCCGAGGAAGAGCTGAGCCTGATGGAGATCATGCAGAGGGTGAACGACAGATACCACAAAGACTGGAAGCCCCAGACGGTATCCACGTTCTTAGCCCGGCTCGTGAGGAAAGGATATCTGAGGCATTACCGCCAGGGACGAGTGTTCTTCTACCAGATCCTGGTACCGCTGGAGGAGTACAAAGGCCAGCTGACGAATGATTACGTTGACTTCTGGAACCACAACAATGCAGATGAATTCTTATGCGCACTGGCACAGGGGAGGCCGCTACGACAGGATGAGATCGAAAGGATCCAAACACTGATCGATGGACTGGATGAATAACCTGTTTGTAGTATTGATACTGACAACGATGACAGGAATTATGTTTTACCTGGTGGGCATACCATTCAGGATGATATGGTTCAAGGATGACATCAGGCTGATGCGTTTTCAAATGCAGGTGACGCAGTGGGCGTTTCTGATACCGTTTGTCTATTTTATATTATACATCCGTATGCGTTTTAGGGTTCCGATCATGGGGAACAGCAGTAACATCAACCTGTTCTACCAGACACCTGCAATGGTAAGAACGTGTATCATACTGGGACGTATATGGGTGTGTATGTTTCTAATACTGTTGGCGTATAAGATTTACCGCCGATGGTGTTGGGTGATGAAGTGTAGAGGGAACATTCCGGAAGAGGATGCGGAGCTTTTGGTATTGTTTCAGGAGATTTGTATCCAGCTTGGTATAGAAGGCAAGGTAGAGTTGTGCAGAAATGATTCTGTCAGGATGCCGTGCCTCACTCGTTGTCATGGCTTTATTGTAGTATTGCCATTGGAGCGGTATACGAAGGAAGAAGCAGCAGTCATTTTTTACCACGAGCTGTGCCATTATCTGAACAGGGATATCTACGTTAAGACAGTAAGCTGTATAGTAGCGCTGTTGCATGTGTTCAATCCTGTGGCACATATCGTACTGTCACAACTGAGTTTGGCCTGCGAAAGGAACTGTGATGAGCAGGCATGCCTTAAAGGTGCCGGGAGTTTCAGCAGCAACGAATATTTTAAAGTGATAGGGCAGGTGCTGATCAAGGAAGGCAGGAGGGAACGTTATAACCTGTTCACATTGGCAGATACATGGAAAGAGTATGATAGGAGGGTACAGTATATGAAGAGACATCGTGTAAAAGGGAGTATAAGGAGAAGGACGGCAGTCCTGCTCTCAGTATGTTTTGTGCTGGGAAGCAGTATCACGTCACTGGCAGCAGGAGGTAAGGTGACAGAAGAATATAAGACAGTGATAGATGCGACAGAAGAAAGAAAAGCCGAAGAAGTGGTTCTTGCAAGCAGTCCTGTTGCAGAAGAAGTTACGGAGAGTAGTCTGAGTGACGAGGAAGTAGTGGAAGAATTTGCAAGGATATATGATCTGGATCCCGAAAAAGTGAAGATAATGGGAGAAGAGGGTATTGAGGTAATAGGTGATACTGTCGTTGTTGACTGGAGACGGATCCGGCCAGGCGAGACTTTTATGACGTCCGGATTTTCACAGGTGTCAGGAGATTCAGTGTATATTTCAGTAGTAGGAGATCCGTCTGATATTAAATATCAGACAGGGATTAAAGATCCTGATCAGATTATGCGTTATGTAGAAGGGACCGGGGATCGGAGTTACAGATTTTCTATTACGATAAATGGAAGATATTATTTTTTTGTAACTAATATGGATAGCGCCAGGGAGTTAAACGTGAAGGCTACTGTTATCAGGTAACAGATAATCAAAAAAGAATAAGTTAATAAACATTTGATTAAAGATATAAAGAACGGGGACATCTGAAGAAAAAGTTATAGATGTCCCCATTTTAATGTTATAATAATTTCTGGAAATTTGCAAACCTATTTATGTTAAAAAATATATTATGATTGAAAATATGATTATTTATGATTCGCAAATTAATACTTGCTTTCCACAGAAAGCAAAACCATATTTTTGGATATAATTTTTTGGAATTCCTCTTGCTACAAGATTTGACTCATAATTTTGCATTTCTATTTGCTTTAGTGCGTTTTTGGCTGTGTCGGATAAACTTTTTTCGTCAACATCCTGAACCTTGAATTCTATAATAAAGGCATCATTACCGGATATTCTCGGCTCTAACATAATATCGTACCGACCAAAACCGCTCTCCCGGTTTGAAGTAATTATATATCTGTCAGTCAATTCCACCATTAAACCAAGTACAAAGCCATGGTAAAACCGCTCAGGTGTTTTAGAGGAAGGCTCCTTTCCGGTATCAAAACAGCTGAATATTTCTGAGGCTACTTTATTCATATAAGTATTCATAGCTTTTAAATTATTGGCCAGTAGCGCGTTGATAAAATCATTGTAATCAGATTTGACATTTCCAAACCAATTACGGATTATGTTCCGAAACGTTGATTTTACTTCAAAATTAGTCACTTCCAGATCATATTCCTGTTTCCATTCTCCGAATGCCGAAATATATTCTGTAAAGTCTTTTACTTTCAGATAGCCGCTTGCGAGTAGAAGACTCCATATGGCCTGTTCGTCGGAATCCAATAGCTGATACACAATCTGTTCATCAATTTCCAGATGTATGGATTCTCCTTGTAGTAGATGCTCGAAAGTTTTTTTAATGGTTGGACTGCTTTCACGGATCAGTTTTCCAATAAGGGTGTTGGAACTGGTATTTGCCCAATAAGCCCCAACTTTTTTCTTGTCAAGGAAATTGATGATAGACCATGGATTGTAGATATCCTTTCTTTTTCCAAAAGTGAACCCGTCATACCAGGATTTTACCTGTTGTTTTTGATCGCTCAGGTTGTATTCTTCTAATGCAGCAAATACTTCTTCTTCCGTAAAACCAAAACAGTCAGCATATTTCTCTGATGTTGTTGTTACCACTTCTGGATTATTCAAATCAGAAAAAATGGATTCTTTGCTTACTCGGGTGATGCCTGTCATAATAGCGCGCTCCAGATAGGGATTTGTCTTAAAAGTAGAGTTAAACAAACCTCTGGTAAAAGCGGTTATCTCTTTCCAGTATCCGTTTACATAGGCTTCCTGCATGGGGGTATCATATTCGTCCAAAAGAATGATCACTTTTTTGCCATAGTAACGATATAAATAATCGGAAAGCATTTTCAGGGATAGAGATGCCATATAATCTTCCATGTCGGCAGTTATTTTGAGAAAGTCATTTTTTTCGTTAGCATTGAGTAAACATCCATCCAATAGAAAATCGTATTTGTTGTAAACCATTTGAATGATTTTGCATATTTTTTTGCGGGATTCGTTAAAAGTAGTTTCTTTGATATCGGCAAAACTTAAGAAAAGAACAGGGTAGGTTCCTTGTAATTTATGATAATTTTCATCTTGCCATATATTCAGATCATAAAATAGATCGGCTCTTTCTGCGTAGTTGATGGAAAAGAATTTTTCTACCATACTCATATTCAGAGTCTTTCCAAATCGTCTGGGACGGGTGATCAGTGTAACAGTGTCTCCGCTTTCCCACCATTCCTGAATAAATTTTGTCTTGTCTACATAAAAATAGTTTTCCTGCCGGAGTGTTTCAAAATCCTGTGCGCCTATACTGACTGTCTTTGCCATACTGTCACACCACCTTTATATAACTGATGTTTTAAGTAAACTGTTATTTTTTAGTGTTTTTGCATTGATGATATGAAAATTATACTTTAAAATATTGTTTAAAACAAGAGTCAGGGTTAGTAATGCATCGGATATCAAAATCAAAAATATATGATTGTTTGATATTAAAAGTTAATGGCGAAAGATAGAGGGAAAAGGATACATCAAAAAATTGTAAATCAAACTGATAAATTACAATATAGCTTGAAATGCGATTAGAAAATTTATAAATTATAAAATAAAAACAGGAAAAAAGTACCAAACAGTGGACAGCAGGAGATGTCAAAAGTATGGTACAAAAGCCGAAAATATGTCGAATCCTGCCGAGGAAACTACACAAACAGTTTAACTTTGCGGTCAGATTGCCGAAAAAAACACTTGATATTCTATGAACAATAAAATAGTATTGAAGTATGATAAAATTTCAAATACCATAACTACAATGCTAATTGTAGAGAATACAGGAGGCAGATATGACACTAGCGAGTCTAACAGATTGCGAACAGTTGGTAATGAAGACGGTATGGGATGCCGAGGAAGAGCTGAGCCTGATGGAGATCATGCAGAGGGTGAACGACAGATACCACAAAGACTGGAAGCCCCAGACGGTATCCACGTTCTTAGCCCGGCTCGTGAGGAAAGGATATCTGAGGCATTACCGCCAGGGACGAGTGTTCTTCTACCAGATCCTGGTACCGCTGGAGGAGTACAAAGGCCAGCTGACGAATGATTACGTTGACTTCTGGAACCACAACAATGCAGATGAATTCTTATGCGCACTGGCACAGGGGAGGCCGCTACGACAGGATGAGATCGAAAGGATCCAAACACTGATCGATGGACTGGATGAATAACCTGTTTGTAGTATTAATACTGACAACGATAACGGGGACCATATTTTATGTGATGGGGATACCGTTCAGGAAGATATGGTTCAAGAACAGCATCAGGCTCCTGCGGTTCCAGCTACGGGTGACGCAGGGGGCATTCCTGGTGCCTTTTGTGTATATCGTGCTGTATGTGCATGCACGTGTATATCTGCCGGGGATGAAGAGCAATGTCAACCTGTTCTACCATACGCCGGCCACGTTATGGATGAGTATCCTGCTGACATGCGGATGGATCGTATTCTTCCTAAGACAGCTGGCCGGCAGGGTGAGCCGCAGATACCGGTGGATGCAGATATGCCAGGGGAACATCCCGGAAGAGGATATGGAGATCCAGGCGCTGTTCACGGAGATCTGTGAACGGCTTGGGGCAGGCGGGAAGGTGACGCTGTGCAGGAACGATTCCGTGAACATGCCGTGCATCACATACCATAAGGGATATACCGTGGTACTCCCCTTGGAGTGTTATACACAGAAAGAAGCGGCGATCATCTTCTGCCATGAAATATGCCATTACCTGAACGGCGACCTCTACCGGAAGTCGGCCGGGACTGCGGCGAACCTGATACATGCATTCAACCCTGTAGTACGGAAGGCGACGAGCGAGCTGAACATTGCATGTGAGGAGTACTGTGACAGTGTGGCCTGCCGTAAGGGAGAGGGACTCTTTACGGATAAGGAATACTATGGCATGATCCTGGACGAGCTGAAGGAGGACAGGAAGAGGGAGCGTTATAACCTGTTAGCGTTTGCAGAGACAAGATCGGATTATGAGAGGAGAGTGGAGTGTATGAGCAATAACCGTTTACATGGTAATATAAAGAAAGGGACGGCAGTCCTGTTGTCGGCATGTTTCCTGATGGGGAGCAGCATCACGGCACTGGCGGTAGGCGACGGGGTGACAGTAGCTTATGAGGCAATAGCGGATGCGACAGACAATAGGGTAGAAGAAAATGTAGATATAGAAGGAAGTGTAGAGACGGCAGACATTTTGAGTGAGGAAGAGATAATAGAAGAGTTTGCACGGGCATATGACTTGGATCCCGATGATGTGGTAATGATGGGGGAAGACAATATTGAAATGATAGGGGATTTTATCACTATCAATTGGCCGGGGATTCCTGCTGGCAAGACCTATATGTCCAGTGGATTTTCTCAAGAGGTAGGAGATTCGGTACTTGTTTCAGTATCAGGGGAGCCGACGAATATTAATTATCAGATGGGGCTCAAAGATCCACATCAGGTCATGCGGTATGTGGAAGGGTCTGGTGATGTTACGCATACGTTTTCCATTTCAATTAAAGGTAGACACTATTTCTTTGTGACCAATCTGGACAGTTCCAGAGTACTGGATGCCAAAGCGACCATCATCAGGTAGCAGATGGAGCTGGCGGGAAGGTACGACTGACGCGAGTGAAATGAATAGACAGACCATAGCGATGGTGCCGTGAAGCTTTTCCAGCCTTCACGGCACCATCTTTTTAGACATCCCCCTACTCTCAATCCACCAATCCAACCCAAACCCAGCATCTAACCCCTATTTTATTGCACAACAACAAAGGAGTACCAGTCTCTGCATTTTTAAACCGGTACTCCCACTTTCCCAATTTCACAATTCTTTATGCTATTTTCCCTGCTTTACCGCATTCATTGAATTACGCAGCGACAACAATTCGTAATAATCGATCAAAGCCGTCATGCTGTTCTGATCCAACTGCAGAATCGCATTCACCAGTTCGCTCACCGTATAGTTGACAACAAGCTTCTGGTTCAGAGTTTGGATACTTGATTTGTATTCCGTTCTCTGCAGCAGATAATCGGTAGATACATCGAAAAAATCTGCCAGTTTGACCAGTGTTTCATAGTCTGGTGCATGGACGCCCTTTTCATAGTTTGATATTGTTGCCACAGTTACATTCAGGTAAGCGGCCAGTTCTTTTTGCAAAATACCGCGCTCCCTACGCAGACTTGCAAGTAGTTCCCCAAATTTCATAGTTCTCTCCGGTAAAAAATAAAGCTGGGACCAAGTATACCCTTGCACCCATCTTTTGTAGAAATAAAATTGTTTTAATAGATTTTAGGACAAATTAACGATAAAAGGAATGAGAGTAAACAATACGAATAAAAAATGGAAAAATACACCATATAATTTAACGAAACATTAAGTATTAAACATGTAGCATTAATTTTGCTTTTTGCCATATACAGCTAAATTTATAGAATGAAACCTTGAAAACGGCACGTCTAAGGAGTAGTATGTAATATGGTTGAGAAACGCCGGGCGGTACGCCCTGGAAAGGAATGACTGTGATCATGAAAAAATTAGGAAGAAATGACCACTGCTGGTGCGGGAGTGGCAAGAAGTACAAGACATGCCATATGGCATTTGATGAGAAGATTGAACATTATGCGCTGCAGAGACATATCGTGCCGAGCCATGATATTATCAAAACTCCGGAGCAGCTTGCGGGGATTCGGGAGAGCAGCAGGCTGAACATAGCGATTCTGGACGAGATTGAGCGGCAGATCCATATCGGCATGAGTACGGAGGAGATTGACCGCATTGTGGTGGATATGACAAAGCAGATGGGCGGAATCGCGGCAACACTCGGTTACGAAGGGTTTACGAAGAGCGTCTGCACGTCTATCAACGAGGTGGTCTGCCACGGAATTCCGAGCGAGGACAGGCTGCTGCAGGACGGCGATATCGTCAATGTAGATGTGTCTACGATTTATAAGGGATATTTTTCGGATTCATCCCGGATGTTCATGCTGGGAAATGTGGCCCCGGAGACGCGGAAGCTGGTGCAGGTGGCGAGGGAATGCATCGACATCGGACTGGAACAGGTGAAACCGTGGCACTTTCTTGGCGACATGGCACAGGCTATCAATGACCATGCGCAGGCCAACGGGTATTCCATAGTACGCGAGATCGGCGGTCATGGTGTGGGACTGGAATTTCATGAGGATCCTTTTGTCAGCTATGTGACCAGAAAGGGTACGGAAATGCTGATGGTGCCGGGGATGGTATTTACGATAGAACCGATGGTGAACATGGGCAAAGCCGATATCTATATCGACGAGGAAGACGGCTGGACCGTTTATACAGAGGACGGGAAGCCCTCCGCGCAGTGGGAAGTGACTGTGGCGGTGACGGAAGACGGGTATGAAGTTTTGACCTGGTAATTTCACTGAGAGGACACATACGAAATTTCGTTTGGAAGGGTAAAAGTCAGGCTGCATCTGGTTTTCAGGTGTCTCCTGACTTTTTTTCGGGAAAAAGTTTGTGCAGTATTCCGGTATTGTAAAATAAAAGGGATTCTGCTATCTTATCTTTACAATCTTTGGATTTATCTTGAAGTATACTTTATTTCGTGCATCGCGCGGCACGGATCTATGGCGCTTCGCCACTGATTTCCAAATTTTGCAATCAAAAACAACGAGAGGAAAGGATGTTCTATGAAAGATTTTATGACGAAGATTTCGGATTACCTGAATGAAAGAAGAAATGACCCTGAGAGACGAGAGAACCAGTTGTCCATTGTGATCATCGGGGCAGTGGCGGTTGTCGTGATCATTCTGCTGCTTCTGCTGTTCTGGACGTACACAGTGAAAGAACGGGAACGGAAGCAGAAGGAGGCAGCCAAAGAAGCTCTGCTGGAAGCAGAGATGCAGATGAAAGGGCCTGTCGAGGAGGAAGAGCTGGTGGCCGAGACACATGAAGAGAAGGCCGAAGAATATATGTCACGCAATGACGGCCGGGAACAGGAACTTAAGGAGCTTGCCCTGCTCAGGGAGGAGTATTCCGGAAGCATTGATTTCCTGCGTGAAAAAGTGGAGGAGCTTTTGAAATCCATGACGCAGGTTGAGAACAATCTGTCGGAGACGATCGTGAAGTATCAGGAAGGCGACCAGTCGATTTTGGAGCAGGTGAGGGAACTGCACGGGGAAGTGACGAGCATCGTACAGAACCTGAAAGAGACGCAGACGAAACTGTATGACCTGACGGATATCGTGCAGGTGCTGGATCAGAAGACGATTCCGCAGATTCAGCAGCAGATTTTGGATATTCAGCAGAATATGAACAAGGTACATGCCGATATATCGAATCTGTATACGAAGATTGCGGCGCTGGAGCAGGAAGATGCCAAATTGTGGGCCGGGATCAGCGAAGTGGAGAAGACGCTTAAGACAGCGATCGACCAGAACATGACCGAGGTCAACAATCAGCTGGATGTACTGTTAAACCAGCTGGGGAATGTGGAAAACAGACTGCAGGGCCTGATTTCAAAGACGCTGAAGTACCACTATGATGCGGAAAATAATACGCTGTATCTGGAACCCTATTCGGAATAAAAAGCTAATCAGGCAAGCAGTAAAAAGATAGTAAAACAGTAAAGAGATAATGAAACAATAAAAAGATAATAAAATAAACAGGAAAAGAGACTATGAGAAGACACGAAAGGAAGAAAGCGAAAATATGAGAAAAAAGACGATCCGAAAGAAAAGAAGGAGCAGACGGCCCTCCCTGTACAGAATGGTGCACGGAAAGAAAATACAGAGGATTTTCACCATGAAATCCAGGAGCAGCAGGCTTACAGGAAACCGGCTGAAAATAAAATCTGTGAAGTATATCAGAAAGGCAGTCATGTTGTGCGCAGGAGTGATGGCGGCGGAGCTTCTTTTCCTCGGCACACAGGCACAGGCTGCCGGAGAGACAGGGCAATTCCGCAGCCGGGGCGTGATCCATTATACGAATGCGGAAGGGCAGGAAATCATTCTTGATGCACAGGATCTTCAAGTGCTTTTTCAATATGCCGCTGAGGGCAAAGGGGGATTATCCCAGGCGCTCGGCGGCGTTGGGACGAAGCTGATCGGAGACGGACAGGGATTTCAGTATTCAAGAAATCCCGATGCAGAAGCGTCCGTAGGACGTCTTGAGACGGCGGAAGAACTGCAGGCAGTCGGTTTTGACATGCTTATACAGGCATTGGCGGGGTCACAGACTCTGCCTGCCGGCTATGAGGAAAACTATACGCTGGCCTGCGCGGATAATATGACACTGGGCAGGGCCGCCTGGGCAGACGGCACTCTGGCCCGGGGCAACAACAGGGATCTGATCGAACACTACACGCGGGGCTGGCTTGAAGGAAGCGGCTGCACGGCATACGAAGCAATATATGATGAGGAAGGCAGATGGATCGGATACCGTGAGAAGCAATAGCGAAGAAATCCAGCGAATTAGATACCGCGGAAAGAAGCAGCAAAATCAGGAGGAACAGATATCATGAAAAACAATACAGAGAAGGCAGGTGGCCCGGGTATCGTGAAAGAAACCAGAAAGAACGAGCACAAAGCAGGCACTGCGCAGACAGGAAGAAGGACGCCCCGGCACTGGAGAAGCTGGCCCCGGCGGGTGTGTGCGGGCGGGCTGTTAACAGCGCTTGCGGCAGGGATTTTTGCGGGGATGCCGATGCATCCGGCTTCGGTCTCGGCGGCCAGGGAAGCAGGCGTGCCAGGAAGCCGGGGCGTGCTCCGGTATGAGGAGGCGGTGGCGGATGCCGCCGACCTGCAGGAGATCCATGCATATATTACGGAGAAAAAGAATGCCGCAGCCGGTACACTGCTGCAGCTGGGCACGAAATTTTGGCAGGGACCGGAGGGAATTGTCTGTGACCGCAATCCGGATTCCGGGCCGGGGGACGCGGATGTGACGCAGCTTGGCTGGCCGATGATCCTGCAGGCCGTGACAGACTCCCAGAAAGTACCGGAAGGGTTAAAGGTCTTGAATCCGGAAGCGGCCCTGCATATAGAGGGAGTGGGAGAGGCTACGGACTGTTATGTGACGGCCGTTGCGGACAATATATCACGCGGAAAAGCGGCGTGGGCGGACGGACAACTGCTTCTCGGCAACGGAGCGGATAACGACAGGGCTTATGAGAAAGGCCGTGGCGACGGTGGCAGGGGCGAAGTGCCGGATCTTTTCTACCCGCTGTTTGGAGTGGGGGAAGTGGTGGCGGCGGTCAGACATGTACACGCAGGCGCTCCGGCGCAGACGGAGGGACGTTCCGGGTGTTATCAGAACAGCCTCCATGTGCACAGGGAGATCTTCGTCTGCGGGGCAGAACTGTATAAGACGGATGTTGACTGGCGGCCGAATCCGGATGAGCCGGAGGGAGGTTCCTGGCACGGCGGCGGATATACATGTGGGAATCACGGCGGACTCTTTGAGTCACCGGGAACCTGCAGACATGAGGATATTGTAGAAACCGCTACATGGAGCCATGATCTTGTATGTGGGCTGGACGGTGCAGTCTATGCGAACATTCGGCTCAGCGGAACGGATACAGAGTATACGGATGAGGCGGTTAGACTGGAGGCGGTTCTGGAAGAGGGCAGCGAATTCGGCCGGCTTTCCTGGAAGAGTGAAGACAGGCTGGTGTGGACAGACGCCGGCGGCGGTGTGCTGGGCACAGGCCCGGAACTGACGGTACAGTCGCCGGGAACTTATTATTGCAGCATAGACGTGAACAATACGGACATAGATAACAGGACGGCAGCCGTTGGCGTGCGGATCAACGGCCTGATCCTGAAGCGGCACAACTAACGGCAGCGGTACGACTGACCTTTTTGCATACGCAAACCATCCTTTGGATAGATTTGACAAGAGACGCCGTTTGTGGTAATCTACCTTCATAATTATAGTAACGACATAACAGATTTCTGCTTTCGGCTCCGGCCAGAGCCATATACGGAAGCCTTTGCAGGGCCGAAAGTGAAATATAGAATATCGTTAACTATAGCTGTTGCGTATTAAGATAAGGCAATGACGAAGAGAGTAGACAGAGGAGTCCTTTCCAGAGAACGTTCCGTATGCTGAGAGGAACGAAGCGGTGAATCTGTTGAAGATGGCTTCCGAGCGGTGTGCCTGAGCCGACAACGGTCAGGGCACAACAGGTTCCGCCTGTTACAGCGGCAGAGTATGATAGTACTCACTGAGACCGGTCTTGTGAGAGGCCGGTGAAGAGAAGTGGTAACACGGTATAAACCCGTCTTCTTGTTTTCGCTATGTTCCGGTTGGGCATAATGAATATGAGAAGGCGGTTTTTGTATCATGAAAAGGATGAGAGAAAGGAACAGGTAGTGACATGAGTAAGGGAAAGTATTATATCACGACGGCGATCGCCTATACGTCCGGTACGCCGCATATCGGGAACAGCTATGAGATCGTGCTGGCGGACAGCATTGCCCGTTTTAAGAGAAAAGACGGGTATGATGTGTTCTTTCAGACGGGAACGGATGAGCACGGCCAGAAGATCGAGCTGAAAGCGCAGGAACAGGGTGTGACGCCGAAGCAGTTTGTAGACAATGTGGCGGGCGAAATCCGCAGGATCTGCGATGCGCTGAACACTTCTTATGACAAGTTCATCCGTACCACGGACGACTATCATGAGAAACAGGTGCAGAAGATCTTCCGGAAGCTGCACGACCAGGGAGATATCTATAAAGGGTATTATGAAGGTATGTACTGTACGCCGTGTGAGTCTTTCTGGACGGAATCACAGCTGGTTGACGGCAAATGCCCCGACTGTGGCCGGGAAGTGAAGTCTGCCAGAGAAGAGGCTTATTTCTTCAAGATGAGCAAGTATGCCGATAAGCTGATCGAGCATATCAATACCCATCCGCAGTTTATACAGCCCGTATCCCGCAAGAATGAGATGATGAATAATTTCCTGCTGCCGGGACTGCAGGATCTGTGTGTGTCCAGGACTTCCTATAAATGGGGGATCCCGGTGGACTTTGACGATAAGCATGTGATCTATGTGTGGATGGATGCGCTCTCTAACTATATCACGGGCATCGGTTTTGAGACGGACGGGGAGAGTGGCAGCCAGTATCAGAAGTTATGGCCTGCGGATCTGCACCTGATCGGTAAGGATATCATCCGTTTCCACACGATCTACTGGCCGATCTTCCTGATGGCGCTTGGAGAGCCGCTGCCGAAGCAGATATTCGGTCATCCCTGGCTTCTGCAGGGGGACGGCAAGATGAGCAAGTCCAAAGGTAATGTGATTTACGCCGATGACCTGATTGACTTTTTCGGGGTGGATGCGGTGCGCTATTTCGTGCTGCATGAGATGCCCTTTGAGAATGACGGTGTGATCAGCTGGGATCTGATGGTGGAGCGCATGAATTCCGATCTGGCCAATACGCTGGGGAATCTGGTCAATCGGACTGTCTCCATGAGCAACAAATATTTCGGCGGTCTGGTAGAAAACAAGAAGGTCGGTGTGGACGAGGGCGCAGAGGACGTGGATGCGGATCTGTTCCGCGTGGAGGTCGAAACCTACGGCAGGGTAGTGAAGAAGATGGAAGAGCTGCGCGTGGCGGACGCCATTACAGAGATTTTCGTGTTGTTCAAGCGCTGTAACAAATACATTGACGAGACGATGCCCTGGGTTCTGGCAAAGGAGGAAGCGAAGAAGGACAGACTGGCAACGGTGCTTTACAATCTCCTGAACGGCATTCTGGTGGGGGCTTCTTTGCTGGAGCCGTATATGCCTGAGACGTCCGCAAGGATTGCCGGACAGATCTGCACGCAGCTGATCGACTTCTCCGTACTGGAGGAATGCGGGAAGAACGGGGATACCGCCAGGGTGGCAGCTCTGTATCCCTCAGGCGGCCATGTGACCGGGACGCCGGAGATCCTGTTTGCACGTCAGGACATAAAGGAGATCACGGAGAAAGTTGACGCCATGTTTGCAGCGCGAAAGGCTGCTTCGGCAGAGGAGAATAAGGAAGAAGAGCAGGGAGCGGAAGAAGCACCGGCAGACGTGATCGATCTGGAAGCCAAGGAGACGATCTCCTACGATGTGTTTGACCAGTGCCAGTTCCAGGTAGGCGAGATTTTAGAGTGTCAGGAAGTGCCGAAATCCAAGAAACTTCTGTGCTCCAGGGTGCGTGTGGGTTCCGAGGTGAAGCAGATCCTGTCCGGCATCAAGCAGCACTACACGGCGGAAGAAATGGTGGGTAAGAAGGTTATGGTATTAGTCAACCTGCAGCCGAGACAGATCGCGGGGATGATGTCCGAAGGAATGCTGCTGTGTGCAGAAGACGCGGAAGGTAAACTGTCGTTGATGACGCCGGAGCGCCCGATGCCGGCAGGCGCTGAAATATGCTGAATGTGATTGCACGATTGGCATACAGGGAATGAGGAAGGAGCCACAGTGGTAAAGAAACAGGAATTTTACTTTGAGTCGAGAGACAGAGAGCATAAGATACATGCCATCAGGTGGATCCCGGAGGCGGAACGGCCGGTGTGTATCGTGCAGATCGTGCACGGCATGGCGGAATATATAGACAGATATGATGAATTTGCCTCGTTCCTGGCCGGAAAAGGTATTCTGGTAGTGGGAGACGACCATCTGGGCCACGGAAAGTCTGTACAGCAGGGAGAGCCTTACGGTTATTTCTGCAGGGAGGATGCGGCAACGGTTCTTGTGCGGGACGAGCACAGGCTGAAAAAAATGACGCAGGAGCAGTATCCGGGCGTACCTTATATCATTCTGGGCCACAGCATGGGTTCTTTTATCACGCGCAATTATCTGCTGCGGTACGGCACTGGCATAGACGGCGCCATTATCGTGGGAACCGGTATGCAGCCTGCTTTGACGCTGTTGTGTGCCCGTGCGCTGGCGGCGCTGCAGCGGGTATTCTGCGGTTCGAAGCATGTGAGTGAGCTTTTGAATGTGGCGGCTTTCGGCGCTTATAATAAGAAGATCAAACCGTACAAAACGCTTTTTGACTGGCTCTCCCGCAATGAGGAGAATGTGAAGAACTATATAGAGGATCCGCTGTGCGGATTTACCTTTACGGTCAACGGGTTCCAGACGCTGTTTCAACTGATCTGGAATCTGCATGACAGGAAGAAGCTGCAGGAGATGCCGCAGCGCCTGCCTGTGCTTTTTATATCGGGGGAGGAAGATCCGGTAGGCGACTACGGAAAGAGCGTGCTCCGGGTTTATCAGTCCTTCAAGGAAGCAGGTATGGAAAATGTGCAGATGAAGCTGTATCCGGAGGACCGGCATGAGCTTTTGAATGAGGTGGACCGGCAGGAAGTATACGCAGATGTTTACCGCTGGCTCCTGCAGAGGATTTAAGGCAGCGGCAGACCGCACCAGGATTTTACCGTTATCTGAGATTTCATATTTACGAAGAGGTGTTCATGAGAAAACATAAATGGCTGCGAAGGATCGTCGTACTGGCGCTTTTATTCGTCATCGGCATGATTTTCCTGTCGCCGGAACGCAGGCAGGGTATCGCGCGGTTTACGGGCGCCGCAAAAGAGGTGCAGGCCGGAGAAAAAGGGGAAGAGGCGGTCGTCGGCTGGATGATCGAGCGGATAGCTGCCGGGGAAGTGGAGCTGGCGGATGAAAGCAGCATCAGACAGACGCTGGCCGCCGGAGAGCGGGAACTGGGCGTTACCCTGACGGATGAAAACAGGGAGAGGGCGGTCGCATTCCTGCAGACGCTTGGCAATATCGGGGTAGAGACGGAAGACTTTATCGAAGAGGCGAAGCAGAAGTATCAGCAGTACAGCACCGAGTTCGTGGAAGGAGCCAACGAGGCGATAAACGAAGCGGTTGAAAGTGCCGTGTCGAGTGCGGCGCAGAGCTTTTTTGACAGCATCAGGCAGACGATAGAAGACTTTTTCAAAAAATCTTAGTCTGCGGCTGTGCATGATTTGGCCTTCTCTGACCATACTATTAGGAAATGGTAAGAGGAGGCAGTTTAGAATATGAAGATAGCTTTTTTCAGTACGAAGCCGTATGATAAGATCTGGTTTGAACCCATGGGAAAGGAATACGGCTTTGAGATTCATTTTTATGAGATGGCATTTCAGGAGGAGACGATCACGCTGGCGGGCGGATTCGACGCCGTGTGCATTTTTGTCAATGACTATGTGAATGCGAAGATGGTGCAGCAGCTTTATGAGATGGGTGTCAGGGCGATCCTGCTTCGAAGCGCGGGCTTCAACCATGTGGATGTCAAGGCGGCCGAGGGGAAGCTGTGCATTCTGCGTGTGCCGAGCTATTCGCCGGAGGCGGTGGCAGAGTTTGCCATAGGTGTGATATTGACTGTCAACCGATATACACATAAGGCATATAATAGAACAAGAGACTTTAACATGAGTCTGAACGGCCTGATGGGTGTGGATCTTTACAGGAAGACGGCGGGGATCGTCGGCACGGGTAAGATCGGCCAGGCGATGATCCGGATCTGCAGAGGGTTCGGCATGGAGATACTGGCATATGACCCCTATCCGAACAGGAATCTGGACGTGAAGTATGTACCGTTGGAGCAGCTGATGCAGGAGTCGGATCTGATCTCCCTGCACTGTCCGCTCACTGCCGAGACCAGGCATATCGTGAACCGGTCGACCATCGACCATATGAAGCAGGGCGTCTATCTGGTGAATACTTCAAGAGGAGCCCTGATCGATACGGATGCTTTGATCGACGGCCTGGTGGCAGGGAAGTTCGGCGGTGTGGGACTGGATGTCTATGAGGAGGAAGAGGGGATCTTCTACGAGGACAAGTCGGGAGAGATCATGCGGGACGAGAATCTTGCGAGGCTGATGACGTTTCCGAATGTACTCATCACATCCCACATGGGATTTTTTACCAGAGAGGCCATGGAGGCCATCGCCAGAGTGACGCTGGAGAACGCATATGCGCTGGAGAACGGGCTGCCGCTCGCCAATAAGGTGGATGCGGAATCTCTCTGACTTTCCCAGTAAGAGGTTGTATGTTTATCTCAAATAAGTTAGAATATAGGTAGCATACAGTAACGCGGAAGGCGCAGGCCGGATGGTTACAGCATATAAAGGAGCCGCAGGCAGAGGTGGAAACGTCTTATCAGATCAGAAGTGCATATCGTGACGACTGGCAGGATGCCATGGGGCTGGCGTGGAAGACTTTCCTGCGGTTTGAGGCAGATGTATATACAGCCGAGGGTGTGAAGAATTTCGAGAATTTTATCACGGACAGTACACTCTACAGGATGTTTATCATGGGTGCCTATCAGATGTTTGTGGCGGTTGCGGACGGCGGGATCGTGGGTATGATCACGCTCAGGGATTCTCAGCATATCTCGCTGCTTTTTGTGGACGAGAGATATCACAGGCAGGGAATCGGCCGCGCGCTGCTTTCTTATCTGACAGATTATATGGGGGAAGAAATGGGGCTTCACCGGGTAACGGTGAACGCATCGCCTTACGGGGTCGGGTTTTATCACAGGCTGGGCTTTCGTGATCTGCGCTGCGAGGAGCAGAGGGACGGCATCATTTATACGCCCATGGAACTTAATTTTTGAGAGGCGAGGATACATATATGGAGTATATCAAGAGTAAGGATACTTTTCTTTTGATGAGGGATATCTTGAAGATCTTATATCCCAAGCTGATGAAGCATGGATCGAGAGTGGCCTATATGGTCTATACGATGCTTCGGGAGGAAGACAAATACGAAGAATTTGAGCTGGCGGACATGGTCATGGCAGCTACGCTTCATGATATCGGTGCGTACAGGACGGAGAGCGAGAGGCTGGGGGATATCCTGCGCTACGAGACGAAGGAATACATGGCACATTCCATTTACGGGTATCTTGTGCTGAAATATCTGTCACCGATCCCGGAGCTGGCGAAGGTGATCATGTACCATCATATGGATTACAACCAGCTGCAGAAAGTGAAGTATGAATATAAGAACGTGGCGGCCTACATTAATATTGCCGAGAAGATGGATCATTATTCCACGGCGCTGGGCAGCAAATTTGAGATGACCATGTTCCAGAAATATGCCGGCAACAGGCTGTCGCAGGAAGGGCTGGAGCTTTTCTATAAATGCGAGAACCGGTATGGTATGTTCGAGAAGATCCGCAGCGGCGCGTACTTAAAAGAGCTGGACGACATTATCGAGTACATGATTTTTAACAACGAGGACAAGAAGAAATTCCTGGATATGCTGATGTACTGTCAGGGATTTTTCCGAAAAGATATGGTGATCGAAACTGCCATGGCGACCTGTATCAGTGATGAGATCGCCAGGGAGATGATGCTGCCCCAGTCCAAAAGGGAGATTCTCTATTACGGCACGCTGGTGCATGACATCGGTATGCTGGCGCTTCCGCTGGATCTGATCGAGGCGCCCCGCAAGCTGGAACCGTGGGAGGCGAGGAAGGTCAAGACGCATGTGGAGATCGCGGGTAAGATATTGAGCAGCCGCATGAAGAAGGAAGTGGTCGATATCGCCCTGGCGCACCATGAGAGATGCGACGGCAGCGGCTATCCCAAAAAGCTGACGGACAATCAGCTGAGTACGGAGCAGAAGATCCTGCAGGTGGCGGACATGGTCGTGGCGCTCGTACATAAAAGAAGTTACCGCAAGCCGATGCCCAAAGAGAAGGTGATCGCGATCCTGGAAGAGAAGGCTTCGAAGAATAAGCTGAAACGGCAGGTTGTCTCCGTTGTCGTGCAGTCTTACGACAGGATCCTCAGTCTTGTCACGGAAGAGACGGCGCAGGTTTTGCAGATGTACGAAACCCTTAACAGGCAGTATGAGACGATCAGCAGGAAGTACAATATATAATTTCAGAAAAATTATAGCTTTTTTGTATTCTTTTGTACTATAATAAAAGGAATAAACTGTTAGGAGTGGAGCTGTTATGGGAAGAATTTTTGATATGGAAAGTCCGATCATGCGAACCTTGAGTCGTGTGGCAGATCTGATGATACTGAATCTGCTCATGATCGCGTGTTGTATACCGGTCATCACCATCGGGGCTTCTTATACTGCGATGCATTATGTCGTATTGAAGATGATCCGCGGGGAAGACGGTTATCTGGTCAGAGGGTTTTTCAAGTCCTTTAAGACTAATTTCAAGCAGGCGACGCTGATCTGGCTTATGATGCTGGTGGTGATCGTGGTCTATATCGGCGATGCGATGATCTTCTCTTTTTCGGGGATCAGTTTTCCCAAGCCGCTGGTGATCGCGGTGGCGGCTGTGGGCGTGATCATTTTCCTGATCAGCATGTATATATTTCCGCTGCTTGCCAGATTCGAGAATTCTATCCGGAATACGATCAAGAATGCGGCGCTCATGGCAGTCGGCAACCTGCCGAAGACCATATTGATGGCTATTATCTATGCACTGCCGCTGGTGATCTGCTATTTTTCGACATATGCCATGCTGTTTGTCTTTTTGTTTGGTATTTCGGCGCCTGCCTATGGGGCGGCCTGGCTGTACAGCAATATTTTCAAGAAATTTGAGCCGGAAGTGGAAGTGGTTTCCGATATGGATTTTACGGTAGACATGGGGGATGTAAGTGAAGAGAGCAATGGAGAATCAGAGTAAGTCTACGGTACTGCAGTGGATTATTCCGTTCGCCGTTCCGATGGTCGTGGTGCTGGTCATACTTTTTAATTTTGCAGTAAAAAGTAAAGAAAGCGCGCGGCAGGTGGTGACGGATGATATGCTGACAGCGACAAAGAGATATGCGGAGATCCTTGCCGGTGAGCTGGATACCATGAGCAGGACGGTGAGATCTGTCTGCGGCATACTGGAACAGGGTGAGACATTGAGTGACGCGCAGGCAGCGGCTCTTATGCGGATCGCGGCGGACAGCACGGAAGCGGACAACGTGGAGTTCTGCGACAGTAACGGCAAAGGAATCGATCAGTCCGGCAATAAGATTTCCATAGAAGAGGAACAATATTTTCAGAATATACTGGAGACCGGAGAGTCTCTTCTGTATGTAGGGGTGGACGAACATATAAAGCAGGAGTCCGTGGTCGTGGTGGAACGTCTGGCAAACGGCAGATTCATGCTGCTTTTTTATCCGGTGGAGAAGTTGAACGGACTGCTTGCCGATGATGAAGTCTTAAGCAGCAGCGCTTTTCTGGCACTGATCGATGCAGAGGGCATGGTACTTTCTTCATCCGGTGCGGACAGCAGGATGCTTGATGGCGGCAATCTCCTGGAAACGGTGCGGACGAATGAGCCGGGGATGGCGAAGACGATCAGCGCATGTGTGTCGTCCGGTTCCGAGGGCACCGTCAGCGTACAGGTATCAGGAGAGAAAAGGATGCTGATCTATGCGCCGCTGGGGATGAACCAGTGGGGAATCGTGATGGGCGTCGAGCAGGCGTATGTGGACGGCCTGATCGGTTACCAGTGGAAGAATACCAAGAGTATGCTGACGTCTCTGATCGTGGTCATCTTTGTGTTCAGCTGTATTCTGATGGTGATCGATGCGATCGGCAAGAAGCGCGATGACCGGCAGAAGAAGGAGCTGGAGAACAAGGCGGATACGGATCTGCTCACCGGGCTGAATAACAAGCTGGCGACGGAACGCAAGATCAAGAATTATATCGCACAGAATCCGCAGGTACAGTCTATGATGTTTCTGCTGGATGTAGATAATTTTAAGACGGTCAATGACACGATGGGGCACGCCTTTGGCGACGAAGTGCTCAGCACGCTGGGAGAGGAGATCAGTTCTATCTTCCGTGCTTCGGACATTATCGGACGCGTGGGCGGAGATGAGTTCATGATCTTTCTTAAGGGCGTACCGACACGGGAGGTTGTCCGCAAGGAAGCGAAGAAAGTAGAGGACTTCTTTAAGACGTTCCAGGTCGGCGAGAATGTGAAGTACGCCGTCAGGGCGAGTATCGGTGTGGCGGTCTTCCCGCATGAGGGGACCGATTTCGAGACTCTGTACAAGGCGGCAGACCAGGGACTGTACAAGGCGAAGAGACGCGGCAAAGGCCAGCTGGCCTTTTATGAGGATGCATGGGGACAGGGCGAAGAGCCGCAGGAAGAATAGGGTAAAGTGCAGGGACGGCAGAGAGGATCAGCCGTCCCTGCTTAGTACGACGGGAAGATTTATTTTTTTATCCTTGACATATACCCTACGGGGGTATATTATAAACACACAGGAATACAGATACTATTGGAGGACAGTGAAGAATCGGATAACAAGTATGACAGGAGCGGAGAGCAGATGGAAGATTATACAGTGAGTACAAAACAGAGCAAAGAGGAGACGGCGGGGATGCAGGCGGCAGACAGCGCGGCCGGGAAGGATGCGGTCTGTGAAGGCGAACAGGGAGAGGAAGCGTGCGCCTGCGGCCACTATAAGATCATACCGCGGGACGCGGCGGGACAGAAGCAGCTGCAGAACCGGATCAACCGCATCATCGGCCAGCTCAACGGGATCAGGAACATGATCGGCGAGAACAGATACTGCGGGGATATCCTGATCCAGATCGGGGCGGTGGAGAGCGCACTGCAGAGTCTCGGCTATATTGTACTGCAGGAGCACATGCAGACCTGTGTTGTGGAAGAAGTGAAGAAGGGCAACGAAGCGATCATGGAAGAGGCGATAGAACTGATCAAGAAACTGAAATGAACGGTGATACAATGAACGGGAATGAGATATCGGGAATGAGATAACGGGGGTGGACTGTTGAAAAGTGAAAAATTTCAGATAACGGGTATGACCTGTGCAGCCTGCAGCGCGCATGTGGAGAAGGCGGCAGCAGGTGTGGCGGGTGTTGATAAGGTAAGCGTAAGTCTGCTGATGAATACTATGACGGTGGAGTATGATACGCCGGCCACGCCGCAGGCGATTTGCTCGGCGGTGGAAGCCGCCGGCTACGGGGCAGCTGCTGCAGGGCAGCAGGCGGCAGGGACGGATAACAGAGAGGGGGCGCTGGAGGATAAGGAGACGCCCAGGCTCCGGCGCAGACTGATCGCTTCTGTCTGTCTGCTGCTGCCGCTTATGTATGTGTCGATGGGGGCGCTTATGTGGGGCTGGTATCTGCCGGAGTCTTTTGCCGGCAACCCGTGGGCGATAGCACTATATCAGCTGTTATTGACCGGCTTTGTAATGGTGATCAACCAGCGCTTCTTTATCAGCGGCTTCCAGAGTCTGCTGCACAGGGCGCCGAATATGGATACGCTCGTGGCGCTCGGAAGCGGCGCGGCGTTTGTATACAGTGCAGCTGTTATGTTTCGGATGGGCGCCGCCATGGGCGAGGGGAATGTGGAGATGGCCGTCCATTGTCTTCATGACATGTATTTTGAATCTGCGGCCATGATCCTGACGCTGATCACGGTAGGCAAGATGCTGGAGGCTTACAGCAAGGGGAAGACGACCAATGCCATCAAGAGCCTGATGGATCTGGCGCCCAAGACGGCACACGTGATCCGGGACGGTGTGGAGACGACGATTCCGGCGCAGGAAGTACAGGAAGGGGATATCTTTCTGGTGAAGCCCGGGGAGAGCATGCCGGTAGACGGAGAAGTGCTGGAAGGTGAGAGCGCGGTGGATGAGTCGGCGCTGACGGGAGAGAGCCTGCCTGTTGACAAGCATGTGGGCGACCGTGTCAGTGCGGCGACCATCAACCAGAACGGCGCGTTGACCTGCAGGGCGCTGCGGGTGGGAAAAGATACCACGCTGCAGCAGATCATAGATATGGTAGAGAATGCGGTAGCGACCAAGGCGCCAATCGCGCAGATCGCGGATAAAGTATCGGGTGTTTTTGTACCGGTGGTGATCGTATTAGCATTAATAACGGGTGTTATATGGTTTGCGGCGGGAGCCAGTGCGGGGAAGGCGCTCTCCTATGCCATCAGCGTGCTGGTGATCAGCTGTCCCTGTTCGCTGGGGCTGGCTACGCCGGTGGCGATCATGGTAGGCAACGGCATGGGCGCAAGACAGGGGATTCTCTTTAAAAATGCGACAGCGCTGGAGCTTGCCGGCAGGATGGATTTTGTCGTATTGGATAAGACCGGAACGGTGACGGAAGGAAAGCCCCGGGTAACGGATCTTTACCCCGCGGCGGGTGTTTCTGAGGAGGAACTGCTGCGTGTTGCGGCGGCGCTGGAGAGCAGGAGCGAACATCCGCTGGCGAAAGCGGTCTGTGAGCGCGCCGGGGAGGCGCGGCTGTCGGTGGAGCCGGCAGGCAGTTTCCGTGCACTGCCGGGCTGGGGTGTGGAAGGTACTGTGGACGGTGCTTTGGCAGCGGGCGGCAGCGGCGCCCTGTTCGCAGAACGCAGGCTGCTGACGGAACCCCTGCGGCTGGCCGGAGAACGGATGGCGGAAGAAGGCAAGACGCCGCTCTACTTCGCAGCGGACGGGCGGATGCTTGGCATGATCGCCGTGGCGGATGTGGTGAAGCAGGACAGTGCACAGGCCATCGGCGAACTGCGGAATATGGGCATTCAGGTAGTGATGCTGACCGGAGATAACAGACGGACAGCGCGGGCCATCGGCAGACAGGTAGGTCTGGATGCGGTGGTGGCGGATGTACTTCCCGGCGACAAAGAGTCGGTGATCAGGCAGCTGTCCGCGTCGGGCCGGGTGGCCATGGTCGGTGACGGCATCAATGATGCGCCGGCCCTCACGAGAGCCGACGTGGGCATCGCCATTGGCGCGGGTGCGGATGTGGCGCTGGAGGCGGCGGAAGTGGTGCTGATGAAGTCGAGGCTTACGGATGTGCCGGCGGCGATCCGCCTTTCCAGACAGGTGCTTAAGAATATTCATGAGAATCTGTTCTGGGCCTTTTTCTATAACTGTATCGGCATTCCGCTGGCGGCGGGAATCCTTGTGCCCTTCCTGGGCATAAGCCTGAATCCCATGTTTGCGGCGGCGGCCATGAGCCTGTCCAGCTTCTGCGTGGTGACCAATGCGCTGCGGCTGAACCTTTTTACAATCAATTCCGACCGGCACGACAGGAAGAAAGAAATGGTTCCGATGCCGGAATTCATAACCGGCTTCAAGGAGATAGAAGATCATCATAAGGAGGAAAACAAGATGGCGGAAACAATGGTTAAGACACTGAATATTGAGGGGATGATGTGCGCGCACTGTCAGGCCCATGTGAAGAAAGCGCTGGAGGGCGTTGCCGGCGTGACACAGGTGGAAGTGAGCCTGGAAGACAAGACGGCGACCGTGTCTTTGACGCCCGGCACAGAAGAGCAGGCGCTGGTTGATGCGGTGACAGAGGCAGGCTACAAGGTGGTCTGAGGCCCGAAGATAAGAGTGTATTTCACGATGCCGGAGGTATCCGGATTCCGGCTTATGTCAAGACATTAATTTATTTTTGTAACATGTGCATAGGAAAAAACGGGATTCTTAGGCAACTTGTCAGATGGTGTGAAATGGCCTGCATTATGTAAGCAAATTCTACAATGTAAACTGAAATTTTTGTGAAACAATGGCATAGCAAAGAAAAAAAAAGTCAGCTATACTATGTTCAGAGTCAGTTAAGACTGACACAGTTCCGAAAACCAAATTTATAAAAAACAGGAGGCAATCATGGCAAGTTTATCTTTAAAGAATGTCTGCAAAGTATATCCGAACGGCTTTGAGGCAGTAAAAGACTTCAATCTTGAAATCGCAGATCAGGAATTCATCATTTTCGTAGGACCGTCAGGTTGTGGTAAGTCCACCACACTTCGTATGATCGCAGGTCTGGAAGACATCTCTTCCGGTGAGCTGAAGATCGGCGACAGAGTTGTGAACGACGTAGAGCCTAAGGACAGAGATATCGCGATGGTATTCCAGAACTACGCTCTGTATCCTCATATGTCAGTATATGACAACATGGCATTCGGTCTTAAGTTAAGAAAAGTTCCGAAGGACGAGATCGACAAGATGGTTAAAGAAGCTGCTAAGATCCTTGACCTGACAGCTCTGCTTGATCGTAAGCCGAAGGCTCTGTCCGGTGGTCAGAGACAGCGTGTTGCCATGGGCCGTGCTATCGTTCGTAATCCTAAGGTATTCCTTATGGATGAGCCGCTTTCCAACCTGGATGCGAAGCTGCGTGTACAGATGCGTGTTGAGATTTCCAAACTGCACCAGAGACTGGGCACCACGATCATCTACGTAACACATGACCAGACAGAGGCTATGACACTTGGTACAAGAATCGTCGTTATGAAGGACGGTGTTGTTCAGCAGGTAGATACACCTCAGAACCTGTATCAGAAGCCTCAGAACCTGTTCGTAGCAGGATTCATGGGATCACCGCAGATGAACTTTATGGATGCAGTTGTTGAGATCAAGGGTGATGTTGCAAGCCTTAAGATCGCAGGCAAGAGCATTCCGTTACCGGCTGCCAAGTCCAAGAAGCTGATCGACGGCGGTTACAACGGAAAGACGGTTACATTCGGTATCCGTCCTGAGGACGTATATGATTCCGAGGCATTTGTATCATCCGCTCCTTGCGTATTCGAGTCCACGATCAAGGTTTACGAGCTGCTCGGTGCAGAAGTTTACTTATACTTTGATCTGGCTGAGTTCCCGATCACAGCAAGAGTAGATTCCCGTACAACAGCAAGACCTGGTGATACAGTTAAGTTTGCTTTCGATGTTGAGAAGATTCACGTATTCGACAAAGAGACAGAGCAGACAATTACCAACTAATCAAGATAATCATGAGGGGATGCTTAGGCATCCCCTTTATTGTTCTCTCATAGAAAAAAATTAGAGGGTGCTTGTTGCAGGCCGGATATGCTATAATAACAACACGGACTTAAAAATAAACAGGAAGAGAGGTTGCGGAATGATTTCCAGTCAGGTGATTAGGAGTAGTATTGAAGAGCTAAAGACAATTTCCAAGGTGGATTTATGCGTTTGGGATCTGGAAGGTAAAGTAGTGGCTACTACTTTTGAAGCCGAGGAGATAACACCGGCGTTGATAGAAGGGTTTGTGAATTCTCCGGCAGACAGTCAGGTGATCGGTTTACATCATTTGCTGAAAGTATTGGACGAGGATGAGGTGCTTTTCATTCTGGATGCCAAAGGGAGCAGCGAGGAAGCCTATATGCTGGGCAAGATCGCAGTCAGTCAGCTCCAGCATCTGATCATAGCCTATAAGGAGAGATACGACCGCAATAATTTCTTCCAGAACCTGCTGCTGGATAATATGCTTCTCGTAGACATTTATAACAGGGCGAAGAAGCTGCATATAGAGGCGGCCGTTCCCCGGGCGGTCTTTCTGATCGAAACGGACAAGGAGAAAGAGAAGGAGAAGGACTTCACGGCTACCGAGCTTTTGAACGGGATGTTCTCCACACAGGTCGGCGATTATATTACGGCGGTGGATGAGAGCAATGTTATTCTGATCAAGGAATTGCTGCCGGAGGACGACTATACGCGGCTGGAACAGGTTGCCAGCACCATCGTTGACATGATGAACATGGAGGCGATGATGAATGTACGGGTTGCCTACGGCACTATCGTAGGAGAACTGAAAGAAGTCTCCAAATCCTACAAAGAGGCGAAGATGGCGCTGGATGTGGGCAAGATCTTCTACGCGGAGAAGAAGGTGAGCGCTTACAATACACTGGGAATCGGACGACTGATCTACCAGCTGCCGATCAACCTGTGCCGTATCTTCATTGATGAGATCTTCGGCTCCAATGTGCCGAGCGAACTGGATGAAGAGACGCTGACGACGATCAACAAATTCTTCGAGAACAATCTGAACGTATCAGAGACGTCCAGACAGCTTTTTGTACACCGGAACACGCTGGTATACCGGATCGAGAAGCTGGAAGTGAGTACGGGACTGGATATCCGTACTTTTGAGGACGCATTGACTTTCAAGATCGCCTTGATGGTGGTCAATTATATGAAGTATCTGGATTCTCTGGATTATTGATGAATTATGCTGTGTTTATGCCGGATGGGCTTATCATCCGGCATTTTTTTTGTCCGCGGTGCATATATACCTAATAGAGTGAGCTATCGTAAGTGATATGGCAAATTTCAGTTTCCGGTTGCTGCGTAAGCCGTCTGTAAAAGCTCTGCGGGAGCAGACAGAGGCTTTTTGACGGACCGGTTAAAACAAAGAGCAGAGGGGGAGGACATGTACCAGAAAGAGATTATATATATGGGCCTGTATAAGGATGGCAGCAGAATCGGAAACGCCGGTTTCCTGAAGGTGGAGAACAGAGAGGAGGAGAGCAGATTTCAGCTGAAACTGCAGAATTTACCGTACAATATCAAGGGGCGGTTTCCGGTCAGGCTTTATCAGGGAAATGACTGGAAGGAGATCAACGGTATTTCGGTGCAGGAGGGCGGCGGCAGCTGGGAAGAAAAGCTGAAAGCGGCAGCGTCGGGGGTGCAGGTCCAGATCATGCTGCCGGGCGGCTATTTGCTGGAAGGAAAAGGCAAAGGTGCACCGAAGCATACGATCCGCGCCGGTGTAAATACAGAAGAAAGACCACAGCAGCCTTCCCCGGCCGTACAGACGGAACCGGGTATGCAGACAAACAGGCCGGAGAACAGCCGGGACAGAGAGCAGCAGGAATATAGGCGACCTGATAACCAGCCGGAAAGCAGGTGGGGCGAAAACCCGCAGAAGAACGCAGAACGTGAGAATGTGCAGGAAAGCAGGTGGCCCGAAAGCCTACAGAAGAACGCTGAATATGAGAGCGTGCAGGAACGCAGCCGGGCCGGGAATCAGCAAAAGAGGGAAGAGCGTGAAAAAGCATGGGACGAAAGCGCGCAAAAGAATGCAGGGCGTGAGAACTTACAGGAGAACAGATGGAGTGTAAATGCACAGAAGAACGCAGAGCGTGAAAGCGCACAGGAACACAGCCGGGCCGAAGAAATGCAGTCAAGTGATATATCCGTGGAGCAGGACTCAAATATTGCAAGAGCGAAAAATGCAGGTCCAAATAAGGCTCAAAATACTATAGAAGACGATCTGTTCCGGAATGCAGCGCAGATGCAGAATGAATCCACAAACAGCGCAGGAAACATGCCGGAGAAGGCGCGGCGAAACGCCGGTATGATATCGGAGCAGAGAAATGAAGCAAAATTTTACAATCTGCGCGGAGGCAGTCCGGGGCGGTTTCCGCAGATCATTCCTATTGAAAACACACGAAACAGTGAACCCGCCAGAAGGGAACGGCAGGCAGAGATCGTGACAGAGGAACTGCAGCGGCAGGAAGCATACAGTTTGAAGGAGGACAAGTGGGAACAGATTCTGGAGAGCTATGAGAAGATCCATCCATACGGTGACGAGCGCGTCTATGTGAAGCTGGAACCGAAGGATTTTATCATATTGCAGGCGAAATACCAGCATCTGGTGAACAACAGCTTCCTTTTGCACGGATTCTATAATTATCGCTATGTGATCCTGGGAAAGGAGCAGGACTATTATCTGGGGGTGCCGGGGGTCTTCTATGAACGGGAAAAGATGGTTGCTTTGATGTTCGGCTTCGAGGCTTTTGAATGCCCGGGCGGGACTGCAAAGGCGGGAGAATTCGGATACTATCTGCGGAAGGTAGAACTGTAAGAGAGTATAAAATAATGTAAAATAATGAAGCGCACGTTAAAACCGTGCGCTTTATGTCGAATTTGACCCATATACGTTACCTTTACAGTTAACTCCGCCAGGCACCCTTACGGCACATGAAAGATTCCACTTAGTGCTGCTGTGTTCCCACCCTGACACGGTTCATAGATTTCCATTGCGTAAGACCCAAACTTCAACGCCACTTATAAAGGGCAGCTACACAGGCGTACACCCTCGATAAAGCATCACCCCCACTAGAGCGGATTGTGGGTACAGGGCACCGCTAACGCCCCGGCTGCACGGTTTTTATAGTATACTGTTTTTTCGGGCGTTTGTCAATATTTCCTACATATTTTCATTATCTATCATTCGATAACCGATCCCGATTTCTGTAAAAATATACTGCGGATCTGCCGGATTCAGTTCCATCTTGCGGCGGATATTGGCCATATTGACGCGCAAGATGCGGTTGTTGCTGTCCGCAAAGGGGCCCCAGACATGGGTGATCAGCGTATCATAGGTGATGACCTTACCCGCATTGCGCGCAAGAAAGGTGAGAATCTTATATTCGATCTGTGTAAAGTGGACGATGGCGCCGTTTACGGTAACGATATGGCGGTCATAGTCTATCACCAGATCTTTGGCCTCGTAGCGGTTCCTGGCCGGTGCGGCCAGAGTGCCGTTCAGGGTAGAACGGCGCAGGGCGGTGCGGATTCTGGCCATCAGCTCGGAGGTGCCGAAGGGCTTGGTGATATAATCGTCGGCGCCGGCGTCCAGCGCCTCCACCTTCTCTTTTTCCTGGGTTCTGGCCGAGATGACGATGATCGGCAGATTGCTCCACTCTCTGATATTGCGGATCACGTCGATGCCGTCCATGTCGGGAAGGCCCAGGTCCAGCAGGATCAGGTCCGGGCACCCGGAAGCCGCCAGAGACAGGCCGTTTGCGGCGCTGCCTGCGGAAGTGACTTTGTAGTCCTGGGTGCGCAGCGTAGTGGTGATAAAGTTGCAGATATTGCGTTCGTCTTCGATCAGCAGGATCTCATGCTTCAGATTCATTGTGTACCTCCCTCTTTGGGCAGTGTAAAGTAGAATTCCGCGCCCTGGGCGTGATTTTTGGCATTGATGGTGCCGCCGTGGGCAGTGAGGATCGTCTTGCAGATGGACAGGCCGATGCCCATGCCTTTGTTGGAATCGGACTCCTTGTTGCCGATATAGGAATTTCCGTCGAAAATATTTTCCAGCCGGTCAGGGTCGATGCCGATGCCGTAGTCCTTGACATGGAAAGTGACGTCAGTGCTGTCGGCGTCCACATAACACAGGATCGGTTCCCTGCTCTGCGAGTGGACGATGGCATTTTCCAGCAGATTGATCAGCACCTGCTCAATGAGAATGGCATCCATGGGGATGATGAGCAGCTCATCGGGTACGGCCACGTTGACGGCGGCTTCCGGAAGCCTTTTTTTCAGACGCATGATGGCGGCGGATACGATCTCCTCCACGGACTCATCGGTTTTGCGAACCGAGGAAGAACGGTCATGGATGCGGGTAACCGCCAGCAGGTTTTCCACCATGTTGAGCAGCCAGTTGGCGTCCTCGTGAATGTGGGTGATGATGGCGATCTTCTCTTCTTCCGGGAGCAGGGCGCTGTTCTCCAGATAGGAGGAGCTGGCGCCGATGATGCCGGTCAGCGGTGTGCGCAGGTCGTGGGAGACGGCACGCAGCAGATTGGCGCGCATCTTCTCCTTCTCCGTCTCCGAGAGCAGCTTGTCCTTCTCGGCGATCGTCCGTGCCTGTTCCTTCATATTGGCCGTCATGGTGCTGGTAAGGAGGGTGACGCCGAACATGCACAGAAAGGTGACCGGATAACCGGACAGCGTAAAGTTCAGTTCGAAATAAGGATAAGTGAACAGATAATTCACGCAGATGACGGCGATCACGGAGGCGACCATTCCCGGCAGATAGCCGTCCGTAAAGCGCACTATGGTGATCAGTGCGAAAATATAGATCAGCGACAGATTTCCCGCATTCTCCGGAACAAAATGTGAGAACAGAAAGGCGACCAGGGTGGCGACCGCCAGACCGGAAAAAGTGACGATGCAGTTTTTGATGGAAGTGGACATATATACTGACGCTCCTGTGTGATCAATAATAGAATTTATATCAGTATACCTTATTTCCCGGAAAAGCAAAACAGGAAAGGGTGTTAAAATGGCGTTAAGAAAGCGATAAGAAAACATCAAGACAATGTTAAAGATACGTTAAAAAGAAGCTGATAAACTGTAAAAACAATCACGGATATGCTAGGATAAACATAACAAAATACTTGTAAAAACGGCACGGATGCAGAAAGGGGAGTCCGCGATGCAGATGGATGTATGGTCCGTGATCTCAATCGTACTGGTTGTCGTCGGTTTTTTTGGCGGAATCTGGTATGAACACAGATGAAGATCTCGTGTTACAGCAAAAAACTGGTGTGCCTGCGCATAAGGACAGGGCAACAGGAAATAAGACACTGCGGAAATGGGAAAAAGTGTAACAAAGGGGAAATAATAGATTTGGGAAAAAGATTAAGGGCATGCCGCGGAGGGTCTGCTCTTAATTTTTGCAGCAAAAGTGGAAGACGATATCCGGAAAACAGTTGACAAGACGCAGCGGGCGGTTCATATTAATTTTGAACCTGTTTGTGCCTTATGTGGGGCGCAGACAAGATCGTAAGACAAAAGGGAGTGCTATTATGACGCTGAAAGAACTTGCAATAGGAAAAACTGCCGTGGTGAAAAGTGTCGGCGGCGAGGGTGCGCTGCGGCAGCATTTTCTGGATATGGGGGTGATTCCCGGGGCAGAGGTTACGGTAGTGAAGCTGGCGCCGATGGGAGACCCGATCGAACTGAACATACATGGCTATGAGCTTACACTGCGTCTGGCGGATGCCGCGCAGATCGGTGTGGAGCCTGTGGCAACGAGCGTAAAGGAAGAGAAGAAGCCGGGCAGGAAGAGGGAGCATCCGGGGCTTGGCGAGGAAGGCAAATTTCATCCCAAGGGGAGCGGAGATCCTCTGCCGGAAGGGACGAAGCTGACTTTTGCGCTGGTGGGAAACCAGAACTGCGGCAAGACTACCCTCTTTAACCAGCTGACCGGCTCTAAACAGCATGTGGGAAATTTCCCCGGGGTCACGGTGGACCGTAAGGACGGAGAGATACGCGGGTATGCGGATACGCTGATCACGGATCTGCCGGGGATCTATTCCATGTCGCCTTATTCCAGCGAAGAGCTGGTGTCGAGGGATTTCGTGCTGGGCGCAGGGCCAAAGGGTATGATCAATATTGTGGATGCCACCAATATAGAGCGGAATCTGTATCTGACCATGCAGCTGCTGGAGATGGATATTCCGATGGTGGTGGCGCTCAATATGATGGATGAGATGACGGGCAACGGCGGCATGGTGGACGTAAACGCCATGGAGGCCATGCTGGGCGTGCCGGTGGTGCCGATCTCGGCGGCCAGGAATCAGGGCGTTGACGAGCTGGCCAGACATGCCCTGCACGTGGCGAAATATCAGGAGAAGCCGCTGCGGCAGGATTTTTGCGATCAGAATGACAACGGCGGATCCGTGCACCGCTGTCTGCATGCGGTGATCCATCTGATCGAGGATCATGCGGTGCAGGTCGGCCTGCCTGTCCGCTTTGCGGCAGCCAAGATCATCGAAGGGGATCAGCTGATCCTCGACCGGCTGGCGCTGGATAAGAACGAGGAGGAGATGCTGGAGCATATCGTGCTGCAGATGGAGAAGGAGCGCGGACTGGACCGCAGCGCCGCCATCGCCGACATGCGCTTCTCCTATATCAAAAAGGTGTGCGACCAGTGTGTCACCAGGCCGAGGGAGAGCAGGGAGCATATCCGCAGCCAGAAGATGGATCGGATCCTGACCGGAAAATACACGGCGATCCCGATGTTTATCGGCATTATGGCGCTGGTGTTCTATCTGACCTTCAATGTGATCGGCGCCTGGCTGCAGGATCTGCTGGCAGCGGGGATCGAGGCTTTTGCCGGCTGGGCGGACAGCACCATGACGGCAGGGGATGTCAACGAGGCGGTGCAGGGGCTGATCGTGAACGGCATTTTTGAAGGTGTGGGCAGTGTGCTCAGCTTCCTGCCCGTTATCGTGACCATGTTCTTCTTCCTCTCGCTGCTGGAAGACAGCGGTTATATTGCGAGGGTGGCCTTTTTTATGGATAAGCTGTTGCGCAGGATCGGCCTGTCCGGGCGCAGCATCGTACCGATGCTGATCGGGTTCGGGTGTACGGTGCCGGCCGTCATGTCTACCCGCACGCTGCCCAGTGAGCGGGACCGTAAGATGACGATTCTGTTGACGCCGTTTATGAGCTGTACGGCCAAGCTGCCGATCTATGCCTTCTTCGTCAATGCCTTTTTTCCGGGACAGGGCGGACTGGTGATGACGGGTTTGTACGTACTGGGAGTGCTGATGGGAATTGTGGCGGCGCTGGTGTTTAAGAAAACGATGTTTAAGGGGGAGGCTGTGCCTTTTGTGATGGAACTGCCCAATTACCGCATGCCGAGCCTGCGGAGTGTGCTGCAGCTTCTGTGGGAGAAGGCGAAAGATTTTCTGCAGAGGGCCTTTTCCGTGATCCTGATCGCTTCGATCGTGGTCTGGTTCCTGCAGAGTTTTGATTTTCATTTTGATCTGGTGGAAGATTCGCACAACAGTATTCTGGCGGCAGCTGCAGGGCTTTTGGTTCCCCTGTTCAGACCGCTTGGACTGGGAGACTGGCGCATCTGCACTTCCCTGATCAGCGGTTTTATGGCCAAAGAAAGTGTGGTCTCTGTGCTGGAAGTGCTGTTTGACAGCGAAGGCGGCGTGACAGCGGCCATGAGCACGCTGTCTGCGGCTTCCCTGCTGGTGTTCAGCCTTCTGTATACGCCCTGTGTGGCGGCGATCGCTTCCATCAAAAGAGAACTGGGACGCAGGTGGGCGGTTTATGTGGTGCTCTGGCAGTGCGGCATCGCCTGGGCGGCTGCACTGCTGGTACGGCTGATCGGGCTGGTCTGCGGCATGGCCTGATATTCCGGGCCGCACGCCGGACTGCCGAAGCCGTGCCCGGCAGTCTTCTTACTGATACAGTGTGTAGCCGAATTTGATGCGGCGGTAAATCTTCCATGCGATGATAGCCGGGAAGCTGAGCAGCAGATAGGCTGTGCTGAGGGCGCCTGCCAGGCCGCCGATCAGGCAGATGATCATCATTCCAATACTCATAAGGGGATTCCTCTCTTTCCTGTTGTATTCTGTTCGTATTGCTATTATAGAGAATGGAAGGGAAGGGGAAAATAGAAAAAGGGGTTTCTTAACGTAAGCTGAGCAAAATAGAAACAGGATATTAACAGAGATTTAGCGGAATTTTAACAGAAAGAAAAGGCTCATACGAAACGGCAGGCACGAAAAGCACGAAAAAAGCCGGAACAGATACAGATATCTGTTCCGGCCGGAAAGCGGAGTTGGAGGGATTCGAACCCTCGTGCCCCGGAGGGCTAACGCATTTCGAGTGCGCCCCGTTATGACCACTTCGATACAACTCCATATGAATAGCATTATAAGTTGAATTGGATGGATTGTCAAGATGTTGTATGGAGGAAAGCGAAGGCCATTTGGAATGGGCAGATTCCATAACAGGGAAACCGAAGGCTGAACTGTTATAAATGTATGAAAAAACGAGAGGATTTATATGGATTATACGATAGAAGACGAGAAGTATATGAAGGAGGCGCTGAAACAGGCGAAGAAGGCATATGCGCTGGGGGAGGTGCCGATCGGCTGCGTGATCGTCTATCAGGATAAGATCATCGGCAGGGGCTACAACCGGCGCAATACGGACAAGAATACGCTTGCCCATGCCGAGATCACGGCCATCAACAGGGCGAGCAGGAAGATGGGCGACTGGCGGCTGGAAGACTGTACCCTGTATGTGACGCTGGAGCCGTGCCAGATGTGCGCCGGGGCCATCGTGCAGGCGAGGATCACCCGGGTGGTCATGGGCAGCATGAATCCCAAGGCGGGATGCGGCGGCTCCATCCTGAATATTCTTGAGATGCCGGAGTTCAACCATCAGGTACAGGTAGAAAGGGGCGTACTGGCCGAAGCGTGCACGCAGATGCTGACTACTTTTTTCAGGGAACTGCGGGAGCGGAACAGGCTGGAGAAGAAAGCCGCGCGATAAACCGGCTGGAGAAGAAAGATGCGCGATAAACCGGCGGGAGAAGAAAGATTGTCTTGCGGGAAATGGATTTTCGGATTATACTGGTAAGGCAAAAGAGGTTGTCAGATTGCAGAATGGAGGGAAAAACATGGCAGATATTACAAAGAATACAACAATAGGGGAAGCGCTGCGGATCAATCCGGAGATCGCACCGGTTCTTATGGAGATCGGTATGCACTGTCTCGGATGCCCGTCCGCACAGGGAGAGACGCTGGAAGAGGCGGCTATGGTGCATGGCATTGCGGTGGATGACCTGATGCAGAAGATCGCAGCGGTTTAATGTTTTGAAGAGAAGGAAGGACTTTTTTGGCCGGTGTATGCAGGCATGCGGCACCTTATGACAGGCGCGGCGCCGGCGAAGAAGTCTGTTCCTGATCTGTGATAAGGATAAGATATGGTATTCAGTTCAAATATATTTATTTTTTTCTTCCTGCCAATTACCTTGACAGGTTATTTTATGTTACGTTCTGTGAAGTCGAGAAATCTGTGGCTTCTTTTTATGAGCTGCTTCTTCTATATTTTCGGCGGCGCTGTGTTCTTCCCGATCATTGTCTATACCGTCCTGCTGAATTATGCCGGCGGCTGTCTGCTTGCCTGCGCGCGTGCGGCAGGGCGGGAGAAGCTTGGCAGATATGTTTTTGCAGGCACTGTCGTGCTGAATCTTCTCAGCCTCGGTTACTGGAAATATACGGGATTTTTGCTGCAGACCGTCAGTGACCTGACGGGATGGCAGTTTGCGATACCCGAGATCACACTGCCGATCGGCATTTCTTTTTTTACTTTTCAGGGCATGAGTTATGTGATCGACCTGTACAGAGGCGAGGTGGCCGTGCAGAGAAACATTCTGAAACTGGGGCTGTATATCGCCCTGTTTCCCCAGCTGATCGCCGGGCCTATCGTAAGATATTCCGATATTGAGAGGCAGCTGGACGACAGGAAACACAGGCTGGATGATATGGCTGCCGGTATCCGCATCTTTACGGTCGGTCTGGCCAAAAAGGCGGTGATCGCGAATTCGGCGGCGCTGACGGCGGATGCCGTTTTTGAAATGCAGCCCTGGCAAAACAGTCCGGGTATAGCGTGGCTTGGTCTGATCTTTTATACGATACAGCTGTATTTTGACTTTTCCGGGTACAGTGATATGGCGGTAGGGCTGGGCAGAATGTTCGGCTTCCGGTTTCCGGGCAACTTTGACTATCCGTTTATCTCCCGCTCCGGTTCTGAACTGTGGAGGCGGTGGCATATCTCGCTTTCGTCATGGTTTCGGGATTATGTGTATATTCCGCTGGGCGGCAGCAGAAGAGGAAATGTCTATCTGAATCTTCTGTGCGTTTTTGTGCTGACCGGCTTTTGGCACGGCGCGGCGTGGAATTATGTTCTGTGGGGGCTTTACTGGGGCATCATCGTTGCGGCCGAGCGGTTTGTATCCGGCCGCACCGGGGGAAAAGTACGCATTCCCGGGATCGTGGCCTGGGCCTATGCGATGCTGCTGTGGCTGGTGAGCATGGTCATTTTCCGCACCGGGAGTCTGCAGGGATGCAGTCTGTATCTGCGGTCTATGTTTGGACTGCTTGAGAGAAGAGATGCGGGATTTTCGCTTGCTTACTATATCAGCGCCTATGAGATCTTTATTCTGGCGCTGGGGTTTGCGGCCATGATGCCGTGGGGAAGCCGCTGCCGTCTTTTTGTGAAAGAGCGGGTATCGGAGATCTGGTTTGCGCTGTTGGAGAATACGGTCACATTGCTGCTGCTTGGCGTTTCTGTCCTGTATGTGGTGACGGGGACTTACAATCCGTTTATTTATTTTCAGTTTTAGCCTGACTGAGGCAGGGGGCCCGGAATGAAACGAAGGATAACTGTAATTTTCATCGCGATTTTTATATTATGTATTTCACTGCCTTATCTTTTGGCACACAGGGACAGGGAGGGGCGGAGCTCTTCCATGGAGAACAGGATGCTGGCGGCCTATCCGTCTGTCTGGACGGAGGGCGGCCCGGGTCCGGCATATCTTTCCCGGTTCGAAGCGTGGCTGGACGATAACCTGCGCGGCAGGACGGTGCTTGTGGAGGCGAATTCGACATTGCAGTATCAACTGTTCGGAAGGGTTGTAAAATCGGACATCCTGCAGGGCAGGAATCACTGGCTTTTTGTCAAAGATCAGGACATGATCAGGGAATACCAGCGTCTGAATCTGCTGCCTGAGGACCGTCTGGATCTGTATGCCGAAAAGATGCAGAAGATCTCCGATTATCTGGAAAGGCAGGGCATTGCGTTCTACTATTTTCAGTGTTACAGCAAGGAAGAGATCTATCCGGAGCAGTATGCGGCCGGCGTCAACAGGGTGGGTTCGGCCGGCAGGGCGGATCAGGTAGTGGAAACGCTGCAGGAGAAGACGGACGTGAAGCAGATTCTGACTAAGGATATGCTGCTTGAGCGGGCAGACGAATTGATCTATTTTCAGTATGTCGATTCGCTGCACTGGAATGAGAAGGGATCCTACTATGGCTATCAGACGCTGATGGAAGAGATCGGGAAGGATTTCGGGCAGATCCGGAGCCTGCAGGAGACGGATTATCTCATAACGGAAGAAGAATCCAGCGTGGAATTATATGGATTTGAGTATCCTTATTCGGAGCTGTGCCCGGTTTATAAGGTCAGGGATCCGCAGGCGAAGGAGATCACGGAGCAGACGCAGGAGCGGTGGGAATTCCTGCACTACAGGGAGCATACGCATGATTATGTAAATGAAGGATGCGAAAACGATCTGAGGATCCTGCTGGTGGGGGACAGTTTCGTGCGGATGTTCTTAAAGGACGATATTGCGGAAGGGTTTCGCGAAACGTTGAGCATCGACTGGCTCAACATTCCGATCCTCGATCAGGTGGTGGAAGAATATCAGCCTGATATCGTGGTCTTGGAAAGCGCCCAGAGCGCCTTGAAGGACACGGTCGAGCTGGTCATTCAGACAGAATTTGCAGATGCACAATAAAAAAGTCTCCCGATGCCGCATCATCCTGCGCATGAGAGCGGGACGGGCGTCGGGAGACGGTAGGAACTCAGGAATCGCACCAGACATTATATCTGTGCCAGAGATGCCAGGGCATTCTCTCTGATCAGGGGTTCAAAATGTTCTTCCAGATAGGCTTTGGCGGAGAGGACCGATTTCTCGGGGCGGCCGTACTCCGTGATCAGATTGCAGATCCGGTTGAAAGAGGAGGCATCCTGTCCCGCAGAGTCTACCAGCAGCAGGTAGGAGCCGTTCTTTTCGTTCTTGTAGAGGGAATTGGCGCCCTGATAGGATACGGGAGCCACATGCGCCAGTCTCGTCACATCGTTCAGGGAAGCGAAGGCAAAAAGCTGGCATGCGATCTGCGGCGCAGGCGCTTTCCTGGTTTTGGCGGCCTGACCGGATCTGACATCGGTGCGGGGCGTCTTGCCTGCGGTCTCTTCTTCCGACAGGTCGGTTCCGCTCATCTTGCGGAGCATGTTGAGTACTTCATCCGCGCCGTCGGAAAAGACGTCTGCCAGTTCTTCATTCTCTTCGTCATAGTCGCCGTCGCTCTCGTGAACGGAAGGGGCGAATTTGGAAAAGCGCGTATCCAGTTCCTCGGGATCTTCCACTTTGGTGATGATCAGCACGATGCATTCCGAATTCAGCGGGATCGCCTCGATCATGAGCGGGATATCTTCCGCTTCAAAACCGCATTCGTAGGCTGCCTGCCGCATCATATCGCGGAAAAGTGTCTTCGCCTTCTCCGTGCCGTAGGCCAGCTCGCTGATCTTCAATTCGCGGGTTGCCAGATCCTCACGGGTGAGCGTACAACGGATCTGATGTTCATTTACTTTTTCTATTCTCATAATGATGTTCACATCCTTTTATTGTCTTTCTGTCAGCTAAATGTATCTTATACTTTACGCCAATTTTAGTCAATAGTGTGCATAAAGTGTTTAAAATTTTTTAATAATTTTAGAATTTACTTGCTTTTTTGTCAGATTATGCCTATAATTGAACTACAAGATGTCTCCGGATAGTCGGCAGAGGAAGGAGGCAGTATATAAATTTCATAACTAACGTCTTTTTCTCCGGAATTTTATGGATCCACAGTACGGAGAGAGTCTTATAGGCAACGTGCCTGTTCGTGAACCATATCTTGTTTCTTTCTATATTTCACAATTATAATTCACAAGGAATGAGTAGGTTATACAGTTATTTTATTTATTTTTGCATGTCTGGGATATCTTGGTAATGATCTGGCGCTCTATATATCTTATGCTGTTAGTATATCACAATGCTCTTTTTGGCAGACTAAATTTCAGGATGTCGGCGAATATAGTCAGGGAAGTTCCCGCTTCGGGTGGACTGTTGGATACTGGGATTGGTCGATGGGATATTCTGGCGCGCAGGATCTTTCTGCCCTGCGGCGGCGCATGTCACAGCGCGATGCCGTGGGGCAGTTTATTTCCGCGGACAAAGAGCCGGACGCCGTGCCCTGTCCGTGTCACAGTTTGCGGCCGGTTAGGCCGTGAATTGTAACGTATTCGACTTTTTCCTGCCGAAAATTGTCAAAATCATAATGACTGCAAGCAAATAGTTTGTTATAATGGGAACGGTCAGAAAGGAGCAGGATACATGAAGAAAATAATTCCGGTTTTGATCGCGGTGTTTATGATCATCGTGATCGCGGTCATCGGCGTTGGCGCCAGATTGATGGAGAAATATTCATATTCCAAAGAGCGGGCAGATCTGACGGAATATTTTGAGGTCAGGGGAGAGGGCGACGTGCCCGTTATCCTGCAGGATGAGCGGATCGAGGAACATGCGAGGCTGATAGACGGCGTATGCTATTTTGATCTTGCGACCGTGCATAAATATTTTAACGACAGATTTTTTCTGGATACGAAGGAAGGACTTCTGCTCTATACACTTCCGGATGCCATCGTCAGTACGCTGATCGGTGAGCAGACGGTGTCTGTGGGTACAGACGGCAGCACGAGGGACTATATCATCGCCAGATACGAAGGAGACGTGCTGTATGTGGCGGCGGATTTTGTGAAGGAGTATTCGAATTTTTCCTATACGCTGTACACGGATCCTTACCGGATGCAGGTCTATACGGAATGGAACCCAAGACAGACGGCGACAATACTCAAAGACACGCAGGTGCGCTATCAGGGCGGCGTCAAGAGCGATATCCTGACGGATGTGGCGAAGGGGACGGAAGTCACTGTTCTGGAAGAGATGGAGAACTGGAGCAAGGTCAAGGCCGAAGGCGCTTTTATCGGCTATGTGGAGAACAAACGGCTGAGCGAACAGACCACGGTGGAGCCTGTGCCGGTGACGGATTATGTGGAACCGGAGTATACGTCGAACACGAGGGACCACAAGATCAATCTGGCATGGCATGTGGTGGCGTCCGTGGCGGGCAACGATACGCTGGTGCCGATGCTCGCGGAAGCGAAGAGTGTCAACGTGGTGTCGCCTACCTGGTTTGCGCTGAGTGACAATGCCGGGAATTTCACGAGTTTCGCATCGCAGAATTATGTGGATACGGCCCATGACATGGGGCTTGAGGTCTGGGCGCTGGTGGACAATTTCACCAATCCGGATGTGGACACCTATGAGGTGCTGGCGGGCTTAAGTACCAGACAGCATCTGATCGACGGCCTGATCGGGGCGGCACTGCAGTACAGGCTGGACGGTATCAACATCGACTTTGAGAATATCAGTCTGGATGCGGGAGAACCTTTTGTGGAGTTTATCAGGGAACTCTCGATTCCCTGCAGGCAGAACGGTATCGTGCTTTCGGTGGACAACTATGTGCCGATGGGCTATACCGATCACTATGACAGGGAAGAACAGGGGATCGTGGCGGATTATGTGATCATCATGGGATATGACGAGCATCATAAGAACAGTGAGACGGCGGGTTCCGTGGCGTCTATCGACTTTGTGGAGAACGGGATCGCCAATACGGTGGCGCAGGTGCCGGCCCATAAGGTGATCAATGCGATTCCTCTCTATACAAGAATATGGGAGACGAAGGGAACGTCGGTGAGCAGCCAGGCAGTGGGCATCGGGACGGCGAAACAGTATATTGCCGATCACGGGATCGTCACCGCCTGGGACGAGACGACGTGCCAGAACTACGGCGAATACCAGTCAGGCGACAGCTATTATCAGATATGGATGGAGGATGAGGAATCCATCCGGGTGAAACTGAATATCATGAGCAAATACGGAATTGCCGGCGTGGCGGAGTGGCAGCTGGCTTTCGCGACCGATTCCGTCTGGGATGTGATCGCGGAATATATGAACCAGTAATCTTTCGGCTGACAGCATTTTTCGGGGCGCCTGTTCATATGCATTTATAAAGGCAGTGATGTTAGGAATGGGATATGAAGGGGAGAAGACCGGAAGAGTACGAAGGGCTTGTGCGGACTGTGCTGCTCATGCTGATGCTTGTTTCTGCTTATTTCATCGTGCGGGGCGGCGCAAGATTTGTATCCTCACCGCAGGTGGAGACGAAGAGAGAAAGGCCCTGTGTGATCATTGATGCCGGACACGGCGGTGTCGATCCGGGCAAGGTCAGTGTGGACGGAGCGCTGGAGAAGGACATTAATCTTGCGATCGCACAGAAGCTGCAGCGGTTCCTGCAGCAGCAGGATGTGGACGCGGTGCTGACCAGACAGTCCGATGCCGGACTCTATGATGAGAATGCCTCCAACAAGAAGGTTCAGGATATGAAGAACCGGGTAGCACTGATCGAGGAGCGGCAGCCGGTCCTGACTGTCAGCATTCATCAGAACAGTTATCATGAAGAATATGTTCACGGTGCGCAGGTGTTCTACTATGCGAACAGCACGAAGAGCCAGGCGCTGGCGGAGATGATCCAGCAGGTGATGGCGCTGGAACTGGATAAGGACAATGCCAGAAAGGCCAAGGCCAACGACAGTTATTATCTGCTTAAGAAGACTTCCACACCGATCGTGATCGTGGAGTGCGGATTTTTGTCCAATTACGAGGAGGCGCAGAAGCTGTCCTCGGAGTTGTATCAGGAGAAGGTGGCCTGGGCCATACATATGGCGATCATGCAGTATTTAAATCAGGAAAAATGATACGGCAGAGAAATGGGCTGTCAGGCGGATAAGGAGGCCGAAGAAGGCTGTGGAGACAAGAATGATCCGGATGGAGGAAGCGCATATTGACGGGACGGTGATCCGGGAGGCCGGCAGGATCCTGCGGGAGGGCGGCCTTGTCGCTTTTCCCACAGAGACGGTGTACGGGCTGGGCGGGGATGCGCTGAACCCGCAGTCTTCCCGAAAAATATATGCGGCGAAGGGAAGACCTTCGGATAACCCGCTGATCATTCATATCGCGGATCTGGATGCGCTGGGTCTGATCGTGCGGGAAATACCGGAATGCGCCGTCAGACTGGCGGAGCGTTTCTGGCCGGGGCCGCTTACGATGATCCTGCATAAGTCGGAGCGAGTCCCGTATGAGACGACGGGAGGACTTGATACGGTGGCGGTGCGTATGCCGGTGAACCGGACGGCGCGGGAACTGATCCGTGCGGCGGGCGGGTATGTGGCGGCGCCCAGCGCCAACCGCTCCGGCAGGCCAAGCCCTACGGCGGCCAGATATGTGGCCGAGGATCTGGCCGGGAGAGTGGAGATGATCATAGACGGCGGTGACGCGCCGATCGGGCTGGAGTCCACCATCGTAGATCTGACTTCGGACAGGCCGATGGTGCTGCGTCCCGGCTATATCACGAGGCAGCAGCTGGAAGAGGTGCTGTCGCAGGTGGAAGAGGACAGTACCCTGATGCGGGACGATTCCGGACAGGCTCCGAAGGCGCCGGGCATGAAATACAGACACTACGCGCCCAAAGGTGACCTGACGATCGTCAGAGGAACGCAGGAGGCGGTGACGGCCTATATCAACGCACGCTGTCAGGAGTTGAAAGAAAAAAATAAAAAAACAGGCGTTATAGGAAGCGGCGCGGTGAGCGGGAAATATCATGCGGACGTGTGTAAGAGCGTGGGTGAAAGAGGCGATGAGGAAGCGGCGGCCAGAGAGCTGTACCGTATTCTGCGGGAGTTTGACGACGAGTGTGTGGAGGTCATCTACGCGGAAGCGTTCGCGGAGTCAGGTGTAGGACGGGCGGTCATGAACCGGCTGCTCAAAGCCGCCGGATACAGGGTGGAAGAGGTTTAAAAATATTAAATAACAGGAGGTAGTGAATATGATAGCGATTGGAAGTGACCATGGTGGGTTTGACTTGAAGGAAGTTGTGACAGCACATTTGAAGGAACAGGGTATCGCCTATAAAGATTTCGGGTGTTATGATAAGAAATCCTGCGATTATCCGGTTTACGGCAAAGCTGTGGCGGAGGCTGTGGCGAAGGGAGAGTGCGAGAAAGGGATCGTGATCTGTACGACGGGAATCGGTATCTCCATCACGGCCAACAAGGTAAAGGGGGTGCGCTGCGCCCTGTGTGCGGATACGCTGACGGCACAGATGACACGGCTGCACAACGATGCGAATGTGCTTGCCCTGGGCGGCGGTATCGTGGGTCCCAATCTGGGGATCAGCATCGTGGATACGTTTTTGAATACGGCGTTCTCCGAGGAGGAGAAGCACTGCCGGAGAGTAGGTTTGATAGAACAGCAGTAGACTGATCAAATGCGGAGGGGCTTATGAAGGCCAGGCGGTATGTGGCCGTCTGGTCGATGCTTGTCCTGCTGTCCGTGATGCTGCCCGTTACGGTGAAGGCGTCAGAGGAGACGAGGAAGAAGATCGACCAGGCGGAACAGGAGAAGAAGGAGACGGAGTCCAAACTGGACGAGACGGAAGAAAATCTGGATAAACTGAATGAACAGAAGGATTCCCTGCAGGGCGCGCTGACGACATTGAACACGGAACTGTCACAGGTGAGCAACAATCTGAGCGACCTGGAGACGAAGATCACGGATAAGGAAGCGGAGATTGAGGCGATGAATCAGGAGATCGCGCGGGTGCAGGAAGAACTGCAGACGGCGATCCAGCTCAAGGACGACCAGTATGAGGCGATGAAGCAGCAGATCAAATTCATCTACGAGAGAAGCGACTATCTGTATCTGGAACTGTTCTTTTCGGCAGGCAGTTTTTCCGATTTTCTGAATAAGAATAATTATATCGAACAGCTTTCGGCTTACGAGGAGAAGGTGCTGCAGGCTTATAAAGATGCGCAGGCGGCGATGGAGGCCAAGGAAGAGGAACTGCAGATGGCCATGGACAGGCTGGAGCAGGACAAGGCGGAGCTGTCTGATTACAAGGTGCAGGTCGTGGCGGAGCAGAGCCGTGTATCGGGTCTGGTGAGCAAGACGGCCAACTCGATCAGCGCTACGGCAAGCCAGATCTCCGAGGCGGAAGCGGCAGCGCTGGCCTATGAGCAGAAGATCAAGGAGCAGGAAGAGAATATCACAGCTCTGAAAGCGAAACTGGCAGAAGAGATCCGTATGGCACAGCTGGCCGCACAGTCAAGCTGGCGGGATATCTCGGAGGTAAGCTTTGCGGAGGGAGACAGGTATCTGCTGGCAAATCTGATCTACTGTGAGGCGGGCGGGGAACCCTATGCCGGCCAGGTGGCAGTAGGTTCCGTGGTGATCAACAGAGTGCTCAGTTCGGTCTATCCGGATACGGTAACGGGTGTTATATACCAGAACAAACAGTTCTCGCCGGTGGCGAGCGGAAGACTGGCGCTGGCGCTGGCAGAAGGAAGAGCCACCGGAAGCTGTTATCAGGCGGCAGACGAAGTGATGAAAGGTGCCACGAATGTGGGCAACTGCGTGTATTTCAGGACACCGGTGGACGGCGTTACACCCAAATACAGGATCGGCGGACATATTTTCTATTAAAAGATAAGGGGCATGACCAGCGTCATGCCCTCAAATAATTTTCGGTCGGTTTCTGCAGTTTGGAGAATTCGCCGCGGTAGATCAGCTGCAGCAGACGGTCCAGACGCAGCAGGGCCGTGTCCAGCATGTCTTCGGAGAGGATGCCGGAGCGTCTGGCCGTGACAAGCTCATCCAGATCCACCACCTTCACGAAGCCGTCAGGATAGACGATCACATCCACGAGGAGATCGGTAAAAATATAAGTATCCGTGGCCGCATCAAAGGTATGATCGACAATGTCACAGTACCAGAAGAGCATGGAATCATCCTCCCGGTAGAAACGGCTGATCTTAAACCCTTCCGACAGGTAATAGCAGGAACAGCCGTGATGCAGATCTTTGCGGGGCTTGAGGGTGTGCCAGCCGGTCACGATCATCTGGTCATCCCGGTACAGGATGACATCGTCTTTGAGCAGCACACATTCGTCGGGTATCAGTCTTTTGCGGTATAAGATCGGATCTGCCATAAATCCTCCTTTGGGTGTTGGTGATCTGCGGTATGTTTTTAAAGATATTTTGACATGGACGACAGGTAAAAGTCAATGCAAATCGCGTCATTTGTCAGTGAAACTTTTGCAGGTGCCGGACAGGGTGCGGGGTGTTAACAAATGGCTTGTTTTTGACAGATTTTTCACAATTATACTGGACATAAACCGGTGAAATGAGTATAATTTGATAAGTGGGTACTAAAGGCCACATTATAATTGCATGCATGCCGGGCAGGCACAGGCCGCAGGACGGCATGGCTGGAGATCTGAAGAAGGGAAGAGCAGTGAAATATAATAGAAATGTTTATCAGGCACTTACGATGATAACGCAGTTCGGTATTAATATGCTGGTTCCTGTTTTTCTGTGTTCTTTTGCAGGAATGTTTCTGGATCGGAAGTTCGGTACTTCTTTCTGGATGATCCTGCTGTTTTTTGTCGGTGCGCTGGCGGGATTCACGAATGTGTTCCGGTTCGCCAGGAGGATCTATGAGACGCCGGCGGTGACGCGCAGACGACGTCAGGCGCCTGACTGCAAAACTGTTACCGGAAGCGGGGAGAGACATGAAGAAGAAGATTGACCCGACGCTGTTTGAACTGTGTCTGGGTATTGTTCTGTACGGCATTGTATTTCAGCTTGTTTTACTTCTGGCAGCGAGGAAGGTATCCTACAGTGTGGGATTGTGGATCGGCGTCGCCCTGGCGGTGGCGGGCGCTGTACATATGTGGTGGTCTTTGAACAGAGGACTTGATCTGGCGGCCAAAGGCGCCGAGAAGACGGTGGGAGCCAACAGCCTGATCAGGTATTTTGTGCTGGTGGTGATCATGATCGGGCTGGTCTATACGGACTTTGCCAATCCGATCTTTGCATTCTGCGGTTATATGGGTATGAAGGTGTCGGCCTACCTGAACCCGCTGATGCATAGAATTAATGTGAAGGTGTTTAAAATATAACCGTTTATCCGGAGGAGGATTTCCGGTGCGGCGGTTATTTTTAAAATATATCCAATAAATCTAGTGTAAGGGGGTGAAAGTATGGGACAGGGAATTATGTTATCTGCAAGCCAGGATATCGATTTTATGATTCACGGGGTCTTTTCCTATGAATTGTTCGGACAGACGGTATGGATAACGACCACCCATGTATGCGTATTGATTGTTATGCTTGTGATCATCGGGTTCAGTATCGCTGCAGGGCGGGCCGCGAAACATGCATCTGATGTTCCGGGTACTTTCCAGAATATTGCAGAGATGGTAGTGGAGATGCTTGACAAGATGATCGGCGGCGTTATGGGTAAGTTCAGCCCCAGATTCCGCAACTACATCGGCACGATCTTCATTTTTATTCTGCTCAGCAATATTTCCGGATTATTCGGTCTGCGTCCGCCTACAGCTGATTATGGTGTGACGCTGGCGCTCGGTATCATGACATTTACGCTGATTCACTTTAACAAGTTTAAGCACCAGAAGGTCAAAGGCGTCCTCGCAGGTTTGTGCGATCCGTGGCCGATCTGGGCGCCGATCAATGTGATCGGTGATGTGGCTGTGCCGATATCGTTGTCCTTGCGTTTGTTTGCAAACGTACTGTCCGGCACGGTTATGCTGGCGCTCGTCTACGGTCTGCTCTCGAAGATCGCGATCGTATGGCCCGCGGCGCTGCATGTTTATTTTGACCTGTTTTCCGGAGCGATCCAGACATATGTGTTCTGTATGCTGACTATGACATACATTACCGATGCCTGCACCACGGAATAGCGGGGAGTTAAATTATAAGACCAATTTTAAGGAGGAAAACAAAAATGGGAGAATTTAACACAAACTTTATTTTAGGATGTTCGGCAATCGGCGCAGGTCTTGCGGTTATCGCAGGTATCGGACCTGGTGTCGGCCAGGGTATCGCGGCTGGTCACGCTGCAGCGGCAGTGGGAAGAAATCCGGGCGCCAAGTCAGACGTTACGTCCACCATGCTTCTGGGCCAGGCCGTTGCAGAGACGACCGGTCTGTACGGTCTGTTGATCGCGATGCTGCTCCTGTTCGTAAAACCTTTAGTACCTTAAGGCGGAAAGCATAACATCACAGAAAGGAGGTACGAGGGTTTGAATATATTAGCTACACAGATGGTGATGGCGGCTGCCCAGATGGAGCCCAGGCTTTTTGATCTGGATATGCAGCTGCTGAGCGATGCTGTATTGATGATCATCGCTGTGTTTGCGTTATTTTTGATCGCGTCCAATGCTCTGTTCAATCCGGTGCGGAATATGATGCAGAGCAGACAGGACAGGATCAAGAGCGAACTTGACACAGCCGCTGCTGATATGGCGCAGGCGAAGGCTCTGAAAGAAGAGTACGAGACGAAGCTGCGCGAGATCAATAAAGAAGCGGAAGAGATTCTTGGTGAGGCACGCAAAAAAGCGCTTGCGAACGAGAACAAGATCGTTTCGGAAGCGAAGGAAGAAGCTGCCCGGATCATCGAGAGAGCCGGCGTGGAAGCTGAACTGGAGAGAAATAAAGCTGCAGATGAAGTGAAGCGCGAGATGGTAGTACTGGCATCCCTGATGGCAGGCAAGGTTGTGAATGCAGCCATTGATACGACTGTTCAGGACACTTTGATCGAAGAGACTTTGAAAGAAATGGGTGAGAGCACATGGCTAAGCTAATTTCGAAGACATATGGTGATGCACTCTTTGAACTTGCCGTTGAAGAAGACAAGGTAGATGCATTATTGGAAGAAATAGGGCAGCTTCAGCAGGTGCTCTCTGAGAACGGGGAATTTGGCCGGCTGATGAATCATCCCAAGATCATCAAAGAGGAGAAGATTCAGGTCGCCAAAAACGTGTTCGGAGGCAGATTGTCAGATGAGCTGCTGGGATTTCTGATCATCATCATTTCCAAGGATCGTTACAGGGATATTGATGCGATTCTCGATTATTTTGTCGCGGAAGTAAAGCAGTATAAGGGAATCGGAGTGGCCACTGTGACCACGGCCGTACCTCTGCGGGAAGAGCAGTGCAGGAAGATCGAGCGCAGACTGCTTGATACAACATCCTACACGAAGATGGAAATGAATTATCTGCTGGATAAGTCTCTGATCGGCGGTATGGTGATCCGTATCGGTGACAGAGTGGTGGACAGCAGTATCAGTACAAAATTAAACGAACTGCAGAAGGAATTGCTGAAAGTTCAGTTATAAACCAAAATCTAGAAGAAAGGTGCGTATGATCCATGAATTTAAGACCAGAAGAGATCAGTTCAGTCATAAAGGATCAAATCAAGAGATATGCCGCAGACCTGGAAGTATCCGATGTGGGTACTGTTATTCAGGTTGCCGACGGTATCGCTCGTGTGCACGGACTTGAGAATGCCATGCAGGGAGAGCTGTTGGAGTTCCCCGGCGAGGTTTACGGTATGGTACTTAACCTGGAAGAAGATAATGTTGGTGCGGTTCTTCTCGGAAGCCAGCACAACATCAATGAGGGGGATATCGTAAAGACTACAGGACGAGTGGTTGAGGTGCCTGTAGGTGACTGCATGCTCGGGCGTGTTGTGAATGCCCTTGGACAGCCGATTGACGGCAAAGGGCCGATCCAGACTGATAAATATCGTAAAATTGAGAGAGTTGCATCCGGCGTTATCACAAGAAAATCCGTAGATACACCGCTGCAGACAGGTATCAAGGCTATTGACGCCATGGTGCCGATCGGAAGAGGACAGCGTGAGCTGATCATCGGCGACAGACAGACCGGTAAGACGGCGATCGCTATTGATACCATTATCAATCAGAAGGGGCAGGGCGTGAAATGTATCTATGTTGCCATAGGACAGAAGGCGTCCACGGTTGCTTCTATTGTTAAGACTTTGACGGAGTACGGCGCGATGGGCTACACCACTGTAGTTGCCGCTACGGCCAGTGAGCTTGCACCGCTGCAGTACATAGCTCCTTATTCGGGCTGTGCCATCGGTGAAGAGTGGATGGAGAACGGCGAGGATGTGCTGGTGGTATATGATGACCTGAGCAAACATGCCGCTGCTTACCGTACACTTTCCCTGCTGCTCAAGAGACCGCCGGGACGTGAGGCATATCCTGGTGACGTATTCTATCTGCATTCCAGACTGCTGGAGCGTGCAGCGAGAATGAACGAAGAGTACGGCGGCGGTTCCCTGACGGCGCTTCCCATTATCGAGACGCAGGCAGGCGACGTTTCAGCCTATATTCCGACCAACGTTATCTCTATTACCGATGGACAGATCTATCTGGAAACTGAAATGTTCAACTCCGGTTTCAGACCGGCAGTTAACGCGGGTCTTTCCGTGTCCCGTGTAGGCGGATCCGCACAGATCAAGGCGATGAAGAAGATCGCGGCGCCGATCCGTACAGAGCTTGCACAGTACCGTGAGCTGGCAGCATTCTCACAGTTCGGTTCCGAATTGGATGCCGATACGAAGGAGAAGCTGGCACAGGGTGAGCGGATCAAGGAAGTATTGAAGCAGGCGCAGTATCAGCCCATGCCGGTACAGTATCAGGTTATCATCATTTACGTGGTGACGAACAAGTATCTGATCGATGTTCCGGTGGAGGATGTTACCAGATTTGAGCAGGAACTGTTCGAATTCCTGGATACCAAATATCCTGAGGTGCCGAATGCGATCGCACAGGAGAAGCAGATCTCCGATGAGACGGATGCGAAGCTTAAGAAAGCGGTAGAAGAGTTCAAGGCGCAGTTTAAGTTTTAATAGAGTAGAAAAAGAAAGAAGTAGGTGACGCTATGGCCTCAATGAGAGACATTAAAAGGCGTAAAGGCAGTATTCAGAGTACTCAGCAGATTACCAAAGCCATGAAACTTGTTTCTACCGTTAAGCTGCAGAGGGCAAAACAGCGTGCGGAGCAGTCCAAGGCATACTTCAACTGTATGTACGAGACGGTGACTTCCATGCTTGCGCGGACCGGAGGTTTGAATCATCCGTATCTGAGAGCAGGACAGTCCGGTAAGAAGGCAGTGGTCGTGATCACTTCCAACAGAGGTCTTGCAGGCGGCTATAACTCCAATATCATCAAGCTGATCACGAAGGGGGACTTCCGGAAGGAAGATCTGGAGATCTATGCGATCGGCAAGAAGGGGAAGGATGCATTGCAGAGGGGCGGCTACCACATTGTGGCGGACGATCCGGATATCATAGAGGAGCCCTCCTATGTGGATGCGATGGCAATTACCGACCAGCTGCTGAAATCCTATGCGGACGGCGAAGTCGGCGAGATCTATCTGGCCTATACCGGGTTTAAGAACACGGTCGTGCATGAGCCGACACTGCTCAAGCTGCTTCCCGTGGAAGCGGCGAAAGAGGGAGAGAGTGCACAGAGCACAGGCAGCCGGGCGATGATGAATTTTGAGCCGGAAGACGAAGAGGCGCTTAATATGATCATCCCGAAGTATGTTACCAGCCTGATCTACGGGGGCCTGGTAGAAGCTGCGGCCAGTGAGAACGGTGCGAGAATGCAGGCGATGGATTCCGCAACAAGCAATGCTGAGGAAATGATAGATCAGCTATCACTGATGTACAACAGAGCACGTCAGGGATCTATTACGCAGGAATTAACAGAAATTATCGCAGGTGCAAATGCAATCTCATAAGAATTGGAAGAATGCACAACTGTGAGTTTGATGAATAAAAATGAGTGAAAGGAAAGAGAGATGGCAGAAGTTAAGACAAGTGAAAATCTTGGAAAAATCACTCAGATCATCGGTGCCGTACTTGATATAAAATTTTCGGCAGGTAATATGCCGGAAATCAATGACGCGATCAAAATTCCTCTGAAAGACGGTAAGGAACTGGTCGTGGAGGTATCACAGCATCTGGGTGACGATACGGTAAGATGTATCGCTATGGGTTCTACCGACGGACTCGTGAGAGGTATGGATGCGGTTTCTACAGGCGCTCCGATCACGGTTCCTGTCGGTGAAAATACATTGGGACGTATCTTCAACGTTTTGGGACAGCCGATCGACAATATCGAGGCGCCCACGGACGTATTCTATGAGCCGATCCACAGACCTGCACCGAAATTCGAGGAGCAGGCTACGGAGACGGAACTTCTGGAGACGGGTATCAAGGTCGTTGACCTGCTGTGCCCTTACCAGAAGGGTGGTAAGATCGGACTTTTCGGCGGTGCGGGTGTAGGTAAGACCGTATTGATCCAGGAGCTGATCCGTAATATCGCGACAGAGCACGGCGGTTATTCCGTGTTCACCGGTGTTGGAGAGCGTACAAGAGAAGGTAACGACCTGTACCACGAAATGAGAGAGTCGGGCGTTATTGATAAGACAACGATGGTGTTTGGACAGATGAACGAGCCGCCGGGAGCCAGAATGAGAGTGGGTCTGACCGGTCTGACGATGGCAGAGTATTTCCGTGACAAGGGCGGTAAGGACGTGCTGCTGTTCATTGACAATATTTTCCGTTTTACACAGGCAGGTTCCGAGGTGTCCGCGCTGCTTGGCCGTATGCCTTCGGCGGTTGGTTACCAGCCTACGCTGCAGACGGAGATGGGCGCTCTGCAGGAGCGTATCACATCCACCAAGAGCGGTTCCATCACTTCCGTTCAGGCCGTATACGTGCCTGCGGATGACTTGACTGACCCGGCTCCGGCTACCACGTTCGCGCATCTGGATGCGACTACCGTATTGTCCAGATCGATCGTAGAGCTTGGTATCTATCCGGCAGTTGACCCGCTGGAGTCCACTTCCAGAATCCTGGATCCGAGAATTGTCGGTCAGGAGCATTACGAGGTTGCCAGAGGCGTGCAGGAGATTCTGCAGAAGTATAAAGAACTGCAGGATATCATCGCGATCCTTGGTATGGACGAACTTTCCGAGGAAGATAAGCTGGTCGTTTCCCGTGCGAGAAAGGTGCAGAGATTCCTGTCTCAGCCGTTCTTCGTAGCAGGACAGTTTACCGGTCTGGAAGGTAAGTATGTGCCGATCGCAGAGACGATCCGCAGCTTTAAAGAGATCCTGGAAGGTAAGCATGACGAGGTTCCGGAGAGTTATTTCCTGAATGCAGGAAGCATCGACGATGTACTCGCACGCATGAAATAATCATGCGAAGGCATGCATTTTCGATGGCTTTGGCAGCGTCTGAAGTTAGATGAAAGCAGGTAGTGTATGGCTGATGATAGAAATTTCACATTAAAAATTATTACACCGGACAGAGTTTTCTATGAGGAACAGGTTTCCATGGTGGAATTCAATACGGTGGAAGGAGAGGTCGGCGTCTATAAAGATCATATTCCGATGACGATGATCATTGCACCGGGCATCCTGACGATCACGAAAGACGGTGAGATTCTGGAAGCCGCTCTGCATGCGGGCTTTGTAGAAGTCCTGCAGGAGAAGGTGACCATTCTTGCCGAGATCATTGAGTGGCCGTCGGAGATCGATCTGTCGCGTGCCGAGAGTTCCAGATCCCGCGCGGAAGAGCGAATCAGAGAACATGCACCGGGAACGGATATGAACAGAGCCGAGTTATCCTTGAAGCGTGCGGTAGCCAGAATAGAAGCTGTTCGGAAATAGTGACAGGAAGTGAAGTATTAAGGCGGGAGTTTTCCCGCCTTTTTTCTTTGGATGATTCTGTTGAAAGTGCCCTGTCGATACTATATACTGGAAGGCAGGAGGAATAGCAATGGGTGAAAAGCTGAAAAAATTGCCAATGGGGATCGACAGTTTTGCCAGACTGCGCACGGCAGGTTATTACTATGTGGATAAAACGGGAATGATCAGGGAGCTGCTGGAGGATTCCTGTAAGGTAAATCTGTTCACCAGACCGAGAAGATTCGGCAAATCTCTGAATGTGGATATGCTGAAAACCTTTTTTGAGATCGGGACAGAGCCGGAATTGTTCGAAGGTTTGACGATCTGGACCTGTGAAGATATTTGTGACGAATATTTTGCGAAATATCCGGTCATCTCTTTGACATTGAAAGATGTTGAAGGAGAAGATCATGATATGGCTTATCAGGCTCTGTGCAGCAGCGTTGGCATTGAAGTAAGAAGACTGTGCATCAAGTATGGCCTGCTGGACAGTGACCTTTTGCTGGATACGGATAAGATATTTCTGAAAGAGGTGCTTGCGGAGCGGTATGAGAGAGGGATTGCCGTGTGCCTGCGCAGGGTTTTTGAACTGTTGGCACAGGTGTGCGGCAGACAGGTCATTCTTTTTGTAGATGAATATGACGTGCCGCTGGACAAGGCCCGTCAAAACGGTTACTATGACCAGATGCTGGGCACGATCCGGAATCTTCTGAGTACTGTGCTGAAATCCAACAGCAGTCTGGAGTTTGCAGTATTGACAGGCTGCCTTCGTATTGCGAAGGAGAGCATTTTTACAGGGCTGAACAATTTTGTGGTCAATTCTGTCTCGGACGAAGAGTACAGTGCGTATTTCGGCTTTACGGATGCAGAAGTGCAGCAGATGCTGGCTTATTACGGGCTGACGGAGCGCTGTGAGGTGATCAAAGAGTGGTATGACGGATATCGCTTCGGCGGCACGTCCGTATACTGCCCGTGGGATGTGCTGAATTATCTCCGTAAGCTGCGGCGGAACCGGGATGCGAAGCCGGAGGCGTTCTGGGTGAACAGCAGCAGTAACGTGATCATTCAAAATATTCTGGCAGGGGCATCGGAGACTACCAAGGAGCTGCTGGAGGCGCTGATCTCGGGAGAGACGATTGACAAAAGACTGATGCCGGAACTGACTTATAAAGAGCTGGACGACCCGAATCCGGAGGTGCGGGAGACGTGTCTGTGGAGTGTGATGCATGCCACAGGTTATTTGACGGAAGTGGAGCGTCTGGAAGGCGGCATGAGCAGACTGATCATTCCGAATCGGGAAGTCTGGTATATATATGACGAAAAGATCAGAGGCTGGTTTCAGGATAAGGTCAGGTCAGATACGGAGAGACTGAACAGATTATGCAGGGCCGTAAAAAGCGGTGACGCGGAGAAGGTGCAGGTCATATTCAATGATTGTATGAGCGACTGCATCAGCATCCGGGATACCTACTCCAGAAAAGAAATGAAGGAAAACTTCTATCACGGTATGCTTCTTGGCATCCTGCAGAGTGAAAGCAGCTGGGCCGTGAAGTCCAATCAGGAAGCAGGAATCGGGTACGGCGATATTCTGCTGACCAGTCCAAAGGACAGGGTCGGCTGTATCATAGAAGTGAAATATGCGGAGCACGGAACGTTTGAGAGCAGCTGCAGGGAGGCGCTGCTGCAGATAGAAAGGAACCGGTATGCAGATTATTTCATGCAAAAAGGCATGAAAGAAATTCATGCCTTTGGAATCGCCTGCTATAAAAAGGAATGTCAGGTCCTGTACAAAAAGTTAACAGGTTAAAAATTATTCCCGCCGCTTCCTCATGATAAGCAGCATCGCCAGTATGCAGACAGCCGCCACCAGTATGACGACCAGAACAACGGCGATACTTGTGAGGGTATTGTTCATCCCGGGATTGCCGGCGGTGACGGTGTTGCCTTCCGAAGCATCGGAATCTGCCGCGGTATCGGTGATCTCAGGGGTCTGCTCTGCCTTGGGCTGCCAGTCTATGTAAGCGATCGCACAGGTGGAAAAGCGGTCGGCGGAGAAGGTCACCGTATCGGCGTCTTTATCTTTGTCCGCAAATTCCGTGTATTCCAGACGGCCGTCTGCGCCTGTATGCATGTTTAAAATATAGAACTTCCGATTGTCGGCTTTCAGCTGATCGGGCAGATGAAGCACCAGCTCAAGTTCTTCCGGCAGTTCGGTGATCTGACGGGACTCGTTCTGGCTTGTCTTCGTGAGGGTGACTTCGAAGTACTGTCCAATCTGCATGGCCGGCATCTTATTTCCCGTGAAGAACTTCAATGTTTCTGCCGGTACGGCTCTGTCGAGACGTTCTATACGAAAGTCAATGGCAACCTGCCGCTTTCCGAGCAGCAGCTCTATCTTGTCTTCCCTGTCCAGCATATGATCCACTGCGGCTTCAAAATTTCTAATACCCGTATTGTCGTAAAAACTGCCGGAGTCGATTTCCTGTGTGGGATCGGCAAAGTCGTTGAGGATCGTTACCTGCAGATCGCCGGTCTGCAGGGCGCCTTCTATCAGCTCCCGGTCGTTGCCTTCGTCTATCAGCTTTTCGGCTTCCTCCACGGAGATATCGAGCATTTTGAGTGTACCGGTCAGCCCATTCTCCTTAGAAGGCTCGGGCTGTTTGGGCTGTTCCTCCGGTTTCTTCTCGGGCTGTGTTTTATCTGGAGCGGGAGAAGTTTCGGTGTCGGTATTGTCGGGTTTGGCGGTTTCCGCCGGTTTCGGTGGGGCGCTCTCCTGTCCGGGGATTGCCGCAAAGTCAACGGATATGCTGTGATCCCCTTTGACATCGGTGAAATTGTAGGAGGAAACGGCGCCTACCGGAGTGCCGTCAACGTATACGGCGCTGATGGTGTAACCGCTTTTTGGCGTGATCTTGTACTGGATGCCGGAACCCTGTGTGACGGTGGTTCTTCCTTCCGGAGTGATCGTGCCGTTATCGGAGGACGCGGATGCGGTGATGGTGTAGGTAACAGCGCCTTCCATCTCAAAGACCGCCGCCAGATTCATGTCCCGGGAGATATTGTTTATCGTATAGTCCGGGTTCACGTAGACGATATTGCCATTCTCGGACCAGCCCACAAACCGGTAGCCCTGGATCGGCACGGCCGTTATTGTGGCGCTGCCGCCCCTGTCATAGACACCCTGCCCCGATACGGTGCCCGAGTAGGCAGGAGAAGAGCTGAGGTTGAGATGGAACCTGGTCTGGGAGAACATGGCAGTGATCTCTCTGGCGCTTGTAATATTGTTCAGCGTCAATTTGGAGTCCGTACTTAAGATCGTATTGTTCTCCATCCAGCTGTCAAAGCGGTAGCCGTCTTTGGCAGAGGCTTCCAGCGTGATGCTTCCGCCATAATCCACAGACCGGCTTTCGGTAACTGTGCCGGCATGATCAGGGGAAGCCTTGATCTGTACCTGGCAGCTGGGCTTCTGCAGGGTGACAAGTGCCGTCGCACTGTATCTGCTGTCCTGCTTGGATACCGCTTTCACCACCAGAGAAGAGGCGGTCTCCTCGGAACTGATATTCAGAATACCGTTGCCGTCGATAAAGGTATTTCGACTCGTCTGTCCGGAAACGCTCCACGCCACTTCCCTGCTGTAATTGTTGTCACCGACGACGGAGACGGTGAAAGCACAGGTGGAATTGAGCGTGGCAACGGTGGATCCGGGCGATATGCTGACGGACCGGATCACCGGCGAAGCGGCATAACAGGAAAGCATATTGGAAAAAAACAGGAACAATGCCAGTATGTATGTTGCAAAACAATGTATGATCTTACGTTTCATGGTGCACCTCGTCGTTCTGCCGGACGGCTCTCATGCAGGAGTCCTATAGGGAAGCGCCTGCAGGGCCGAAAGCGAAATTTCTAATATTGTTCACTACAAATTTACTATATCATGAATAGAATACGCGTTCAATTACAAAAGGTGCATTGCCCGGTTTTTTCTGTGCGCCATCCCCTGCCTGCTGCATATGATAGAATAAAAAGGCACTTAAGTTGGTGTAATATGAATCAATCGCGAATATTACCTTTCTATATGGCATATCCGCTGCCCATGTATTATCAGCAGGAAGACAGCGTGACGCGGGATCTGGAATATCTGCAGCAGATGTATCCGTCGCAGGCAAAGAAGTTCCAGAAAAAGATCGCGGAGATGCTCGACCATATTGATTATGAAGGCAGTATGATCTATGACGAATATCCGGATAAATGGCAGATCTACAGGCTTACGCAGATGATCGTAGAGAAGATCAGGCAGGGAGATGAAGAAGGGGCGGTGGAGGAAGACTGGAATAAGACCACAGAGTTTGTTCAGATCCTCTTATGTTATGAGATCTACAGGAGACGGCATTCCAATAACAACGGAATCTTAAAATTTTAGTTGAGGTTTTACGGTATTCTTATTACAATAGAAACAGACTGTACCACAGGGCCGAAGCGGCAGCGTGTGCAGGCAGGCTGTCGGGAGGAACGTCAAAGAAAGCGGCAGCGACAGGAGGCAGTATGCAGGAAGAACTGAGGAACCTATTGGAAGATACTGTAAATGATGGCCTGTACCGGATCACGATCAGCAATCCCAGAAACAAAGACAGGGCATTTAAGATAAAGATACGGCCGGTTATGGTCAAAGGCGCGGTTCTTTTTCAGGAAACAGTGTATGAAGGCACGAAGGTGTTTCATGAGAACAGAGAGCGCAATGACATGATCGACCGCATAGAAGAGCTGCTTGTCTGTGATTTCAAGCAGGGCGAAGTGGAGCACAGAACGTGCAGGGCAGCGGTTTTAGTCAGTAAGAAAGGCCGGATCACGGTCAGCCGGAAAAGGACGAAGGATACCGGAACAGGAGCGGAAGCAGCCGGACAGTTACGGATGGCGCATAACAGAACGAAGCGGTATATCCTGCAGGAAGGGATTCCGGTTCCTTTTCTGGTTGACCTTGGCGTGCAGACGAAGGAAGGCCGGGTGGTACATGCCCGCTATGATAAATTCAGGCAGATCAACCGTTTTCTGGAATTTATCGAGGATATTCTGCCAACACTCTCAAAGGAGAGAACCGTGCAGATCATAGATTTCGGCTGCGGGAAATCTTATCTGACCTTTGCGATGTACTATTATCTGCATGAACTGAAAGGCTATGAGGTGGAGATCACGGGCCTGGATCTGAAGGAGGACGTGATCGACCACTGCAACGCGCTCAGTGAGAAGTACGGCTATGCAAAACTGCATTTCAGGAAGGGCGATATCGCGGCCTATGAGGGACAGGGTCCGGTGGATATGGTGGTGACGCTTCATGCCTGCGACACCGCTACGGACTATGCGCTGTCGAAGGCCGTCGGCTGGCAGGCCGGCGTGATCCTGTCCGTGCCCTGCTGTCAGCATGAGGTGAACCGGCAGATACAGTGCGATAAGCTGGCGCCGGTCCTGAAATACGGCATTGTAAAAGAGCGGATCTCGGCTCTTGTCACGGATGCACTCCGCGCACAGCTGCTGGAGGCGGAAGGCTATGCCGTGGATATTCTGGAATTTATTGATATGGAGCATACGCCGAAGAATCTGCTGATCCGGGCCGTGAAACGGCAGGGAGAGAAGGAAACCCGGCAGGAGCAGGCCGGACAGGGTGTGGCGGAGACGACGGCGTTTCTGCATATCGAGCCGACCCTGCAGAAGCTGCTGTATGACAGAAATAATGATAAAATAAATGGAAATTAACGCGTAGACGACAGAATATTGTACACGCGAAAAAGCATAACAGAAACGGAGAATCAAATTGAGAAGAGCGATCATAAAGGGCTGCCTGCTGGGACTTATCTTCATGGCGGCGTTGATGCTGATCAGCACGGTCATGAATCAGGACAATACGAATATGACAGCCGAGATGGGAGAGGCTACTTTTCCGGTGGTATCCATGTCGGTGGCCGGCTACCGGGTCAATGAGCTGCACGGTTATGCGCAGAGTATGGACTGCGCCTATCTGCGGGAGACACTGCAGCCGGTGGAGAGTGACAGAAAGATCGCGGTCACACTGGAAACCTACGGCCGGGATATCGGGCAGATCGCCTTTGAAGTGAGGAGCCTGGACGGGGAGCGGCTGGTGGAGAGCACGCAGGTGGCCGATTTTGAGCAGGAAGATTCGGTGATCCGTTTTGACATCACGTTAAAGGATCTGATCGAGTATGATACGGAATATATGCTGGTATTTCTTGTGACGCCGCAGGATTCTGCGCAGCTGCGTTACTATACGAGGATCGTGCTCAGCGAATCCATGCATATGCAGGACAAGCTGGATTATATCATGGATTTCCACGAGCGGACCTTTGACAAGGAAGAGGCGGCCGAACTGACCAAATATCTGGAGTCCAACTCTGAAGGAGACAATACCACTTTTCAGAAGGTGACGATACACAGCAGCTTCGATCAGGTGACATGGGGAGACCTGGAGGCGGAAAGGATCACGGAACCGTCGGTGCTCATTAAGGAGCTGACAGAGCAGACGGGGTCTTTCGGCATAGAGTATCTGGCGGCGGTGCGGGAAGGCAGACAGACGAACCGTTACCGGGTCAGAGAATATTATCGTATCCGTTATACGCCGGACCGGATGTATCTGCTGGATTTTGAAAGGGAGATGAACCAGATATTTGACGAGGAGGCGGACATCTTTGTCAATGATAAGATCGTGCTCGGGATCGTCGGAGACGAGGTGAAGATCCATGAGAGTGACGGCGGCAATGTGTTTGCCTTTGTGGCGGCCGATAAGCTCTACAGTTATAATGTGACGGACAATAAACTGGCGAGGCTGTTCAGCTTCTACGAGAATACAGAGGGGGTGGCAGATCCCAGAAATATATATGACCGGCACAATATTCAGATACTTTCCGTGGATGAGACGGGGAATGTCTATTTTATGGTCTATGGCTATATGAACAGAGGACGCCATGAGGGCAGTATGGGGGTCGTCGTCTACTTTTATAACAGTATGACGAATACTGTGGAAGAAAAAATCTATATTCCTTATGGGAAATCCTATGAACTGCTGAAAAGCGACATCAACCGGCTGTCTTACGTGAACCGGGTCAATGTCTATTATTTTATGATGAACGACAGCGTGTATGCGGTCAATCTGGAGACGGAAGTCTGCCAGATCATAGCCCGCGGGCTGAGAGACGGCAGCTATCATGTGTCCGATTCGAACAAAATGCTTGTCTGGCAGGAAGGGGACGGGGAGTATGCCGGCAGCCGGCTTGTGCTGATGAATCTGAATACGCAGTCCAAAACGAGTATCGAGGCAGGGGAAGGAGAATATATTTCCATACTGGGCTTTATGGAAGAAGACATGATCTACGGGCTGACGAAGCAGAGCGATATCGTGGAGAGCAGTACCGGCGCGGTGATGCTTCCCATGTACTGCGTGCGGATCCAGAGCGAAAACGGCGATGTTCTCAAGACTTATGACAAAGAGGGCGTGTATGTGTCCGGCAGCCGGATCGAAGAGAACCAGATCACGCTGTCGCGGGTGGTGTGGAACGAAGAGACGCAGGAATATGAGGAAACCACGGAAGATCAGATCATGAGCACGGAGCAGGCCAGGGTGGGGGTCAATACCATCGGAAAAGTAGTGACGGAGACTTATGAGACGATCAGCCAGATCACGGTCAAGAACGAGATTGATGTGAAGAGCCTGAAACGGCTGACGCCGAGAGAGGTGCTTTTTGAAGGAAACCATAATGTGGCGGTGGAAGAACCGGGAGAGACACAGCCGCGCTATTATGTATACGGCAAGAACGGCATCGAGGGCATCTATGCGAATCCGGGCAAAGCAGTCGCGCTGGCTTATTCGGCGGCGGGCGTCGTGGTGGATGACGACGGCGGATACGTCTGGAGGCGGGAGAACAGAAGCGCCAGAAACCAGATCATGGCCATTACGGAGGATGAAATGTCGGAGACGAGGAGTTCTCTGGCGGTCTGTCTGGACACGATCTTAAAGTTTGAGGGGATATCCAGAAATACACAGCGGCTTCTCGAAAACGGCAGCACGATCTTTTCCATTCTGGAGACGGATCTGCAGGAGAATACGATCCTGGATCTGACCGGCTGCAGTCTGGATACGGTGCTCTACTATGTGAATAAGGATATTCCGGTGCTGGCGCTGTTAGAGGACGGCAACGCGGTGCTGATCGTGGGCTTTAACGAGCTGAACATTGTTGTGATGGACCCGATGACAGGGACGCTTTACAAAAAAGGAATGAACGATTCTACGGAATGGCTGAACGAGAACGGAAACCGCTTTATCACTTATGTGAGGAAAAAGTAAAGGGCTTATAAGGAGGCAGGGCTGTAAAGATGACAAAAGACAGGGCAGTGATCTTTGATATGGACGGGGTGATTTTTGACAGTGAGCGGATGGTGCTTGCCTGTTGGGAGCAGCTGGCGGAGAAATACCATCTGACACGGATGCGGGAGGCCTATATTCCGTGTATCGGGGTAAATGACGTCAGGATGAAGGAGATCATGGAGGCATTCTACGGAGAGGACTTTCCGTATGAGGATTTCAGGCAGGAAGCGACAGGGCTTTTTCAGGAGATGGTCAGGCGGGAAGGGCTGCCGGTGAAAAAGGGGGTACGGGAACTGCTGGCGTATCTGCGGGAGCAGGAAGTGCCGGTGGGGCTGGCTTCGTCCACCAGGCTGGCGGTGGTGACGGAGGAGCTGCAGCAGGCAGGATTGTACGATTATTTTCAGGCGGTGACCGGCGGAGACCAGTTGAAGCGCAGCAAACCGGAGCCGGATATTTATCTGATGGCCTGTGAGAAACTGGGCGTGAAGCCGGCGGATGCCTATGCGGTGGAGGATTCCTATAACGGAATCCGCTCTTCCTACAGCGCAGGGATGATGCCGATTATGGTGCCGGATCTGCTGCCGCCGACGGAAGAGATGTATGAGAAGAGCGTGGTCGTGCTGGAGGATCTGGTGCGGGTGAGGAAGTGGATGGAAGAAAAGCTGAGCCGGATGGATGGTTCTGGCCGCTGTCAGGCAGAGGCATAAGAAGGAATGGCGCTTCGGAATGGAGGAAAGGGAATGAATCTTGAGATCGCAACCAGGCTCGTAGAGCTGCGCAAGGCAAATAAACTGTCACAGGAGGCGCTGGCGGAGAAGCTGGGGATCAGCAGACAGGCGGTCAGCAAATGGGAACGGGCAGAAGCCTCACCAGATACGGATAATCTGATCGCGCTGGCGAAGCTGTATCATGTCTCTCTGGATGAATTGTTGAAGATCAATGAGGAGGAAGAGACGGACAGAGCCATGCCTGCCGATACGCGGGAAGCCGGGGAAAGCATTACAGAGCAGGCTGCGGGGAGCAGCCGGGAAGGTGGTCAGGAAGGGACAGGGGTCGGTGAAGATGATGTGTATATCGGGTTAAAGGGCATTCACGTGAAATCCCACAGTGGAGAAGAGGTGCATATCGACCGCAGAGGGATTCATGTGCGTGACATGAAAAGCGACGTGCATATTGGCGGGAATGGTGTTTTTGTAAACGGAGAAAAGGTGAGAAGCGTTGAAATTCCGCTGGGTGTTCTGGCGATTATCATCTATATCGTGATCGGATTCTGCTTCGACCTGTGGCATCCGGGATGGCTGCTTTTTATCCTGATACCGATCATCAGCTCTCTGGTGGATGCAGTGTGTAAGCGGGATGCCAGTCTGTTCCAGTATCCGGTCTTTGCTTTTGGAATTTTTCTGTATGCCGGAATTGTACACACTTTGTGGCATCCGGCCTGGGTTGTTTTTCTGACGATTCCGATTTTCTATTTTCTGACGGGGGCTGTGAAAGACAGAGCAGAAAAGGAGTAGTACAGGTATTGAGGGTCAGGCACTGGCGCATTATTTATAAGTGGTCGGTATATCAGGCAGACAGGGATTGTAAGGGATGGATGTAAAGGACATAGTGGTATAGTGCAAAACGCCGCACACACTGTAACAGGGCCTAATAGCGCTGTGCAGTATGTGCGGTATTTTTGTGGTTTTTACAGGTAACGATATTAGAAATATCGCTTTCGGCCCCGCAGGAGCCTCCGTATGTTATCTGTTAAAGATTCTGCCCTGGTATTTCTGCAGGGACAGGAGAAGGATCATACCGAGGATACCGCAGGATATGATCTCACCGGCGCCTACCGTCAGGCAGTAGTAGCCAAAACACTGCAGGACGGACATGCCGTCTATCATCAGGCCATAACCGTAGATCAGCACAAGCGGCACGATGATCGTGTTGGCGGCGATCGGGCATACCGGGGCGCACCATTTCCATCTGCGGAGCGCATAAGTACCAAGTGCACCGAGCAGAGTTGCCAGACTGCCGAAAATAATGTCGGGCAGCGCGCATCCTGTCAGAACATTGCTGAGCAGACAGCCGATAAAGAGGCCGGGAATAGCAGCCGGGGTGAAATAAGGCAGAATCGTGAGTGCCTCAGAGAACCGAACCTGCACGGCATAGTTGGCAAGTCCGAAAGCGTTGGCGATAAAGGTCAGCACAACGTAGATGGCGGCGATCATGGCCGCCTGAACCAGGGTGGTCAGTGAGATGGGCGTGGAAATCCGTGCGGGGATTGCCTCGCTGTAGGTCTGTTTCTTCATATGCATTTGTCTCCTTTAGTTTTGTTTTTCGTCAGGAAGGTCTCGAACTGACGTTGTGATTTTGGAAAACCATAATTCAATATGATTTTCCGAAAATCTATTATACAGAGAATTAAAAAAAAGTCAAGCCCTGGCTTGACTTTTATAATCACATTTTTAAATATCCATTAAAAGTTTTGTTATTAAACAGTACTTAAAGGAGCATCTTTTATGTCCAGCCAGTTAGCGGGAAATCCCATATATTTATACATTTGCGTTTCCTGTAATTGTCTGGTGGAATTGAACAGTACCTTTAAGGCATGCTCTATATCGTCTATAAACTGAGAAAACTCGTCTTGGCTAAGCAGATATTTGAGCACAATAATAACCGCAAACAAATCCTGCTTTCCTTTTACATATTGAACGTTTGATTTACGAATATGCAAATATTCATGAATAGCCGTGTCGTTGATGGCGCCTTTGTTATAACGGTAATTATAAAGACGCTCATTATGGGCACATACGTTGCGAACGCGTGCTAAGAGATCTAACATACGGATCAATTCATTTTCGGTAACATGTTCAAATTCAATGCTGACTTTTGCCTGAATATTCTGTGGAAGAAAGCTGTAAAATTTTGAAACAGTTCCTAAAGTTAAGGCTTTCATCATAACCCATAAAGGGATATTGCCATGTTGCTTTATCTGGTGTTTTATATAGGAGTAATCCTTGGGATCTGTTGCGATTTTGGATAATCGGCCTATTAAATCATTGATGTCTGATTGATTAGTCTGAGAATAATTGTATTTAGTAGCATTGAGATAATGTTGTTGGTCTTCTCCATATGTTTCACAGAAGGAGTAAGAAATAAGTGATTTAATATGCTTCTCCACTATTAAAATATTGCGCAGAATCATAGCCCTGAGGGCATCATCAAATATATAAAGAGAATAGATGTCATCCAAACTTGTATGAGGCTTATAGGTGCCGTTTTTTGATTTAAAGGGACTTTTATATCCGGAAATAAGAGCAAAATAGCTATGCTTCTTTAATAGATTAACAGCATTGTTGAAATCTCCTGATATACAAGAAAGCTCCCGTAGGAGCTTCCCAAGGTTGCGGGCCTCGCAGGTATCCGCAACACGATCACTGAACACACTATACCATGGTGAATTCGAATTGTCAAGAATTGTAAGAACATTTTCCTGATTTATCGTTATCACAAAGATCAGTGTCCAGTAATAGTATTGTATGCATTGAAAAAAGAAAATATTCGTATATTTTTTGACGACAGTTATGCCTCCGGTTCCTCCTCATGATACCGTGCCACCGCCGACTGGATCCTCTCCACAGGATTGAGCAGATCGCTGATGGAAGTATCGTGATTCAGGGTGTCGATGATATAGGCGATGTATTTGCTCATATCGCAGTCGATGTACCACTCGCGGCTAAGCAGTTCCGGCGTCTGGTAGATCAGGTTGGTGGTCAGCACACGGTGAATCAGGCCGTCTTCATATGCCTTATCGAACCCTTCAAGACCGGCGGTAAAAAGGCCGAAGGTGGCGAACACGAAGATTCTGTTGGCTTTGCGTTCCTTAAGGGCGCTTGCCACTTCCAGAACACTCTCACCGGAGGAGATCATATCATCTATGATGATCATATCCTTGCCTTCGATGCTGGAACCGAGGAATTCATGGGCCACAATGGGGTTGCGGCCGTTGACGATGCGGGTGTAGTCCCGTCTCTTGTAGAACATACCCATATCCAGGCCAAGCACGTTGGCAATGTAGATCGCTCTCGTCATACCGCCTTCATCGGGGCTGATCACCATCATGTGGTCGTTGTCGATCTGCAGGCCTTTCACATGGCCCAAAAGTCCTTTGATAAACTGATAAGCAGGCTGTACGGTCTCGAAACCGTTCAGCGGGATGGCATTCTGTACGCGGGGATCGTGGGCGTCAAAGGTGATGATATTGTCCACGCCCATATTGACCATCTCCTGCAGGGCCAGGGCGCAGTCCAGAGATTCTCTGGCGGAACGCTTGTGCTGGCGGCTCTCATAGAGATAGGGCATGATGACTGTGATCCGTCTCGCCTTGCCGCCCACCGCGGCGATGATACGCTTTAAATCCTGATAGTGATCATCCGGTGACATGTGGTTCTCATGGCCGCAGAGAGAATAAGTCAGGCTGTAGTTGGCCACGTCCACCAGAAGATAGAGGTCTGAGCCGCGGACCGATTCCTTGATCACGCCTTTGGCTTCGCCGGAGCCGAACCGGGGCACTGTTGCTTCCAGAATGTAGGAATCCCGCTGGTAGCCGGAGAAGGCCAGAGAGTCTTTGTGCTCGCTCTCGCGTTCGGTTCTCCATTTTACCAGATAATAGTCCACCTTCTCGCCCAGCGGCTTGCATCCGGCCAGCGGGATAATGCCGAGGGAACCTACCGGGATGGTCTCAAGGTTTCTTTTTTCTTCGCGTTTCGTCATGAAAGGATCCTCACTTTCTGTTCATCAGGCGTTTTCTGTACATACGGATATCCTGTCCGGTCAGCTTACAGATCTCATAGTGGCTCGTGATTCGGGAAAAGATACGGTCAGAGTATCGGTTCCGCAATTCTTCCAGAGAAAGGTTGGTGGAGATGATGGTAGCCTTTTTCCCCATATGGCGCTCGTTCAGAAGAGCAAAAAGCTGGGATGTCACAAACTGGTTGGTCAGTTCGGTGCCCAGATCGTCGATGATCAGCAGATCACACTGATACAGGTCTGCGTAGGTTTCACGCAGTTCTTCTCTATTCTTATAATCAAAGGAATTCTTGGATAATAAATCAAACAGGCCGGTGGTGCTGAAATAGATCACGGAATGACCGCTCTCGATCAGTTCCTTGGCAACACAACCGGAGAGAAAAGATTTTCCCGTCCCCACTGTACCATAAAAGAAGAGATTATGGTAGTCGGAATTGAAATTTTTGACAAAGTTTCGGCAGGTCCGCACCGCATTCTTAAAACGGGACAGGTCCTCGCCCTCATAATACTCATAGGACAGAGTATCGAAATTCTCTGTGCGGAGCATTTCGCGTATGTTGGACTGTTCATAGAGCAGGGTGATCATGGCCTGCTTAAAACAGTGACATTTCTCGCTGCCGATATAGCCCGTATCCTGACAGTCCGGGCATTCATAGACCGGTTCCAGGTAATCAGGGGCAAAGCCGGCATCCTCCAGAAGCTGTGCTTTGCGGCCCGATAATTCGGCCAGCGAGTCGCGCAGATCTTCCATGGCCTCCTCGTCACCGGCAAGCAGCTTCCTGCCCTGGGCTACGGAGACGGCCGCCACCATGTCTTCCAGATCCCGGTATCCGGGAATGCGGTCATAGACACAGGCAAGCCGGCGTTCTGCCTCACGGCGGCTTTTCAGCTGCTTTATCTCATATTGATGAAGGATCGTATCGTATTGCGCGTTTGTCAGGGACACTTTATGCTCCTTATAATGCTGTCTCAGCTGCTCTTTAATTGCTGATCAGTTCCTGTTCTAAAGCATCGAAATCGTAGTTGTTCTGTGTAAATTGGTTGAATTTGTTGGTGACGGCGGCTGCTTTGGCGGGTTTCGTCCGATGGTAATGCTCGTCCAGAGACTGAATATCGTTTATGCTGTGTACGCCGGATTTGTGCCAGCTGGCAAGGATTCTGTCGGCATACTCGAAACGATGCCTGTCCGTCGCCAGTACGGTGCGCTCGCAGGCGGCAAAAATAATATCGGTACCAAAGCCATATTCTTTCGTCCAGCGCGTGATATAGGAGACCTCCGTCTTCGTCGGGGTGCCGTTCTTGCCAAGCGCTTTCATGATATCATAGACGGATCTGTCGTATTTGCCGGCCATTCCGGCAGCCTGTCCGGGAGTGGTCACCCCCTGCTGTGCCCAGCTGATGGCAACCTTCTCGATATAGCGCAGATCCTTCTTGCCGTGATCCACACAGTACTGGATCAGATAGTCGATCAGGTCTTCGGAGAAGGCGAGCCTGTCCGAGATAAAAAGGATCGTCCGCACATCATTGGCGCTGAGCGTTTTGCGCAGATACTGCTCCGCCACGAAAAGCAGTCTGGCAGTGGCCTCGTCGGATTTGAAAGCCTTCAGCTCGTCCAGCGTATAGTTGGGCTTCACATAGATATTGTCCAGCGAAGTATCGGCAGGTTCTTCCGGTTCCGGGGCGGGCTCCGGAACTTCCCGGGGATCCGCTGACGCCTGGCCGGATACTGCCAGCTTGGAAGAGATGGGCACCACGGAGGCAAGGGGCGCTGCGGCCGGCGTGGATGCAGCCGGAGCAGACGCGGAAAAATCCTTCAGATGGATGCCGATCACGTTCTTATGCTCGTCCAGATCAAGTGTCAGAAGCTGATTCTTCTCCCAGTATTTCAGGGCGCGCATCACGTCCTTCTCCGTATAGTTAAAAATATCCGCAATATCAGAGATACTGGTAGCGCGGCTGGCGCTCATCATACGGAGCAGATACAGATAGATCTTAAGCTGCGCATCATTGGCAGCCTGCATATATTCGTCGATAAACCGATTGGAAATAACTGTCGAATCGGTATGGTTATCCTGATAAATTGTGAAACAACTCATTACTACACCACCTTCGCTTTACCCCTAAAGCACAACATGTGTCAGAAGGACACATCTGGCATTATAGCATAGCGCTTCCCAAAATAAAATAGGTAAACAGTAACAAAGAAAAAAATAAGAACGGATGTTTACCAAATGTGGATAATGTGGATGGCGCAGCAGGATTTCCCGAAATACGGGAGATGATCCGCATCGGAATATCCACAGAAAGCCGGTGAAAAAGCCGGTCATTTTCTGTGGATACTGTGAATAATTATTTCTGTAACAGGTGATCGCCGACTTTTACGATATCTCCGGCGCCCATAGTTATCAACAGATCTCCTTTTGTGCAATTTTCTAAAAGGAAACTTTCAATTTCAGAAAAAGAGGGGAAATAATAACAGCGGTGTCCCAGCTTCTCGATCTCTGCCTGCAGTGTCTGCGAGCTGATGCCCAGCGTATCCTTCTCTCTGGCCGCGTAGATGTCGGCGAGGACGATCTCGTCTGCCAGAGACAGCGCTTTGGCAAAGTCGGCAAGAAAGGTCTTCGTCCGCGTGTACGTGTGCGGCTGGAAGACACACCAGGTTGTTTTGTGCGGAAGCTCTCTGGCAGCAGTCAGCGTGGCCGCGATCTCCGTAGGGTGATGGGCGTAGTCGTCAATGACGGTGATGCCGTTCACTTCACCCTTATGCTCAAACCGTCTGTCGGTGCCGCCATAGGAACGAAGCGCCGCGGCGGTCGTTTCGACGGGAATGTCAAGCAGGTCCGCCAGCGCGATGGCGGCCACTGCATTATAGACATTGTGTTCGCCGGGAACACGCAGAGAGAATACGTCTTCTTTTCCGTTTCTTCGCATAAGATGAAAAGAGGGACAACCCGACGCGTCATAGGTGATGGCTGCCGGATGGTAGTCACAGTCGGCAGAAGAGCCGTAAGTGATGATCTGGCAGGAAAGTCCTTCGGTGATCTCCTCGAAACGGTCAATGTCGCCGCTTATGATCAGCGTGCCGTCAGCGGGCAAAAGCGCTGCAAAACGATGGAAGGAGCTGCGGATATCCTGAATATCTTTAAAGAAATCCAGATGGTCCTCTTCTATATTAAGAATGATGCCGATCTTAGGGAAAAAGCTCAGGAAACTGTTGGTATACTCACAGGCCTCCGTGACAAAATATGCGGAAGAACCCACACGGATATTGCCGCCGATCGGTTTGTAGATACCGCCGATGGAAAGCGTCGGATCGGCCTTGTGCTCCAGAAGGATCTCGGAGATCATGGAGGTGGTGGTAGTCTTGCCGTGGGTGCCGCTGATGGCAATGGGCACCTGGTAATTTTTCATCATCTGGCCCAGAAGCTGCGCACGGGTCAGGGTAGGGATGTTCAGGCGGCCGGCGGCACTAAGCTCCGGATTGTCGGGACGGATCGCGCTGGTATAGACGATCAGGTCGATGTCTGCCGTGATATTCTCCGCCTGCTGGCCGTAGTGCACGACGGCGCCCTGTTCCTCCAGCGTGTGTGTGAGCGGGGAGGGGGTCCTGTCGGAGCCGGAAATGCGAAAACCCTCAGACAGAAGGATCTCTGCCAGGCCGCTCATGCTGATACCGCCGATGCCGATGAAATATATATGAATAGGACTGTTGAAGTTGATCTGGTACATGGATATCTCCTTGGCAAATTTACATTTTTTACTAGTATTATACTCATTTGCCCAAAAAAAACCAATATGTTTTTGGAAAATGTAGTCCGGAAGCGTGATATGGGGGTTTGGGGGACGGGAACACATGGGCCGGACGTATGAAAAAGCGCCCCTGCGGATCAGGGAACCGACTTGGGGATAATGGATATCTGACAGGGAATAAAATAACAGGGAAGAAAATCACAGTATAAAAATTCAACAAATATATTGTTTTTCGAAGAGGATTATTGTGCGTTATTAACATGATAGGCGAAATATCGGGAGAATAAATTCGTAAATAATATTCACTTTCAATTCAGAGTGTGATATAATTATGCAAAGCCATAAAACCCGGTTGAGATTTTAATATATTATTATATTAATTTTTATAAAAACTAGAAAACAAGAGGTGATAACATGGTTAAGAAGGAAATGATTGCCATGCTCTTAGCAGGCGGTCAGGGAAGCCGATTGGGAGTGTTTACGTCGAAGGTTGCAAAACCTGCTGTAGCGTTTGGCGGCAAATACCGGATCATCGACTTTCCGCTCAGTAACTGTATCAATTCGGGTGTTGACACCGTGGGTGTGCTGACGCAGTATCAGCCGCTTCGTCTCAATACTCATATCGGAATCGGTATTCCCTGGGATCTTGACAGGAATATCGGCGGTGTGACGGTGCTTCCGCCGTATGAGAAGAGCGTTAACAGCGAGTGGTATACAGGGACGGCGAATGCAATCTATCAGAATCTGGACTACATGGAGAGTTACAATCCGGAATATGTGCTGATCCTGTCGGGCGATCATATCTATAAGATGGACTATGAAGTGATGCTTGATTTCCATAAGCAGAACGGCGCGGAGGTGACGATCGCGGTCATGCCGGTGCCGATGGAAGAGGCGAAGCGCTTCGGGATCATGATCACGGATAAGGACCGCAGGATCACGGATTTTGAAGAGAAGCCGGAGAACCCGCGCAGCAACCTTGCTTCCATGGGAATCTACATATTCAACTGGAAGACATTGAAGGAAGCGCTGCTGACGAACGCTTCACAGCCGGGACTGGACTTCGGCAAGCATATCATTCCCTACTGCCATGAGAAGGGGGCGCCTCTTTACGCTTATGAGTTTAACGGATACTGGAAGGATGTCGGCACCTTAAGCTCCTACTGGGAAGCGAATATGGAACTGATCGATATCGTTCCGGAGTTCAACCTTTACGAGGAGTACTGGAAGATCTATACGAAGAGCGAGATATTGCCGCCGCAGTACCTGTCTTCCGACAGTATTGTGGAGCGTAGTATCATCGGGGAAGGTTCCGAGATCTACGGCCAGGTATACAATTCCGTGATCGGCTGCGGCGTCACGGTGGGTGAGGGAACAGTCATCAGAGATTCCATCATCATGAATGAGACGCGGATCGGCAGCCACTGTGAATTACACAAGGCCATTGTCGCCGAGAATACAGTGATCGAAGATGATGTCAGACTGGGTATCGGGGAGGAAGCAGAGAACGAGACGGATCCTCATATCTACAACAGCGGCATCGTGGCGGTCGGGGAGAAGAGTTTTATCCCGCAGGGCGTCACCGTCGGTAAGAATTCGGTCGTATTTGGCGTGACGAGTGCACAGGACTATGCGGAAGGCAGTCTTCCGAGTGGTAAAACTTTGATTAAGGCAGGTGATAAACAGTGAGAGCAATCGGAATAATCTTGGCAGGCGGCAACAATCACAGGATCAAGGAGCTGACCCAGAAGCGGGCGGTCTGTGCCATGCCCATCGCAGGAAGCTACCGGGGAATCGACTTTGCGCTGAGCAATATGACCAATTCCCACATTAATAAGGTCGCTGTGTTTACGCAGTACAATGCCGGAAGCCTGAACGAGCACTTAAGTTCCTCCAAGTGGTGGGATTTCGGTCGCAAGCAGGGTGGACTGCGGGTTTTTACTCCGGCATTGACAGCAGAGAGTAATGCATGGTATCGTGGTACAGCAGATGCCATTGCACAGAACCTTTCTTTCCTGAAAAACAGCCATGAACCATACGTGGTAATATCTTCCGGTGACTGCGTTTACAAAATGGACTATAATAAGCTTCTGGAGTACCATATTGAGAAGAAGGCAGACATCACTGTTGTATGTAAGGATATGCCTGCGGACGTCAATGTGGACAGGTACGGATCGATCAAGATGAACGAGGAGTGCCGCATAGAGGAATTCGAGGAGAAGCCGGTGGTGGCCAGGTCCAACACGATCTCCTGCGGTATCTATGTAGTCAGAAGACGGCAGCTGATTGAGATGATCGAAAGATGTGCAGAAGAAGACAGATACGACTTCGTGAAAGATATTCTGATCCGTTATAAGAATATGAAGAGTATCTACGGCTATAAGATCAAAGAATACTGGAGTAATATCGCTTCCGTGGATGATTACTTTAAGACGAACATGGATTTCCTTCATCCGGAGATCCGGAATTATTTCTTCAAGCAATATCCGGATATCTATTCCAGGGTTGATGATCTGCCGCCTGCCAAGTATAATGTAGGAGCAAGCATCAAGAACAGCTTGATTTCCAGCGGATGTATCGTGAACGGTAAGGTAGAAGATTCTGTGATCTTTAAGAAAACTTACATCGGCAACAACTGCTATATCAAGAATTCCATCATTCTGAATGATGTCTATATTGGAGATAATACACACATTGAGAATTGTATCGTGGAGAGCAGGGGGACGATACGGGCCAATTCTTACCATAAAGGGGAAAATGGTATAGAAATTGTGGTAGAACATAATGACAGATTCGTAATTTAATGGTATGATGGAAAGGCGGTTGCGATTGAAAGATGTATTCTATTGTGTAAGAGGCATGTGCGTAACTAATTAAATGTTTATTACAAGCTACGTGGCTTGATGAGTATGACTTGTGTGGAAAAGCTTGTGAAAACCGGCAGGTTACTGACCGGTATCATATGATAAGGAGGCTGAGCTTCATGAGAATTACTGATGTCCGCGTGCGTAAAATGACTCAAGACAGCAAGATGAAAGCAATCGTCTCAATTACCATAGACGATGAATTCGTAGTTCATGACATTAAAGTAATTGAAGGTGAGAAAGGTCTTTTCATTGCAATGCCCAGCAAGAAAGCCAACGACGGCGAGTACCGCGACATTGCACATCCGATCAACTCGGAGACCCGGGACAGAATACAGAGCATTATTCTGGACAGCTATGAAAAGGCGCTTTTGGAACCAAACGACGAGTAAACAAATGCATAGTGTGGATGTAATGAGAAAGGACGCGGGAACGCGTCCTTTTCTTTGCCTGTATTTATTGATAAATTAGCTAATATCTGATATACTGAAAATAGCTAAAGGAGGTAATTCTATGATCGCTGCAATCGCAACTGCAACAGAAATGCAGAATAATTTCGGGAGATATCTGAATCTTGTCATGTCCGGACAGGAAATCATCGTAACGAAAAATGGCCGGGAGGTAGGGCGCTTTATTCCAAAAGATGCTGCCGTATCATATCTGACGGATGCATTGACCGGCCTTTTGAAAGAGGATTATGACCTTGATGAGGCTCGGTCAGAGAGATTGAGGGAAAAGTATGACGTTGTTGATTGATGCAAATATTCTGCTTGATGTCCTTCAGGACCGGGAGCCGCATGTCCGCGCTTCTTCTGTCGTTTGGAAATTGTGTGAGACAGAACGGGCAAGGGGGTGTGTTTCTGTTTTAACATTTGCAAATCTGGTCTATGTTATGCGGAAGGAACTGAATGCAAAGAAGATAGAAGAAACTTTGAAGGCGCTGTCGTTGATCTTTGAATTCGTGGATTTTAGCGTAACGGATCTTACCCGTGCGGCAGAAATGGGCTGGGATGATTTTGAAGATGCAGTCCAGAGTGTGACGGCGGAACGTCTGCACGCAGATTATATCATTACGAGGAATGTGAGGGATTTTATCAGGAGCAGGGTGCCGGCATTCACGCCGTCCGGGCTGATCGCACGGCTTTGAACCGCCGGCGGGGATCTGCTCCGGCTTAAAAGGAATCAACGGGAAAGGACGCGGCGACGCGTCCTTTTCTTTACCTTTTTCTTTGACACAAGGGCGGTGGGCATCCGGATATTGACTGATATTATGCCATATAGTACAATAACATAGAACATAGTCACAGGAGGAGCGTATAAGCATCTGATCACTGTGACAACTTTACAGGAGAAAGGAAAGGTGTGGAGAATGAAAGACAAATATGACCTGACAAAATCAGAAGAAGAGATCATGGGATTACTGTGGGAGAAGGAGCAAAAGATGTCGTCCAAGGAGATACTGGACTATTTCAACGAAAACTGTGACAAGGACTGGAAGAAGCAGACGTTGAATACCTTTTTGGCCAAACTGCTGCAGGCCGGGTTTATTGAAAGGATCTCCAGGGACAGAAAATATCTGTATGCGCCCCTGGTCACAAGGAAGGAATATAAGCAGAAGGGGGCGGAGCGGTTTATCAGAGAATCTTATAGCGGCTCATTTATAAACTTTGTAAGCGCCCTGTCCGGCGGGGAGATGATCAGCAGGAAAGAAGCGGAAGAGATCAGGAAACTGTTAGAGGAGAACAGGTTATGAAACTGCTGGGGTCGATGACGTGCGCGGGCAGCATGGTGATATTTCTTTATCTCATTTTCATGGCGGCTTTGAAAAAGTCTCTCGGTGCGAAGCATAGATATCGGATCCTGATTATGGCTTTGCTTTTTTATATAGTGCCGGTCCAACTGGGACATTATCTGGATATTGCGCAGAGTATAGTATATATGCGTGTGCAAAACAGCGTATTATTTACGGATCAGGAAGGTAATCGGGTGTATGATACGCCCCGGAATGTCATTGAAGTGACGCAGGAAGGGAAGATCTACTTTCCTTTTATGACGGTAAAGATCACATTGTTTATCGTGTGGAGCATCGTGGCCGTTACGATCATATTTCTCAAACTGTACGATTACGGCAAAGAAAGAAGAATACTTTTTGTGGCCAGTGAGGATATTACGGTTAAGGAGACGCTGGCAGCGCTGGAAGCGGCAAGAACCGGATTGGGGATCAGAAGAAACGTAAGGTACAGATGGGATCCGGGCCTGAAAGCGCCGCTGTCCATCGGGGTTATACGACCGATCCTGTTACTGCCAAAGCAGAGATATTCGGATGGGGAAGGCGGGTTCATCTATGAGCACGAGCTGCTGCATATCAAAAATTATGATACGCTTTTTAAGCTGCTGGGAGTGCTGGCGATCGGGTTAAACTGGTATAACCCGCTGGTTTACTGGCTGATCCGTGAATTGGGTAAGGTGAGTGAAAATGTCTGCGATGAACAGATCGCGTTGCATTGCGGAGAAGCGAAGAGGAAGATGTATGCCCGATTAATTCTGGAAATGGTCACGGTAGAGAGTGGAAATGGTTTTAGGTATACTGCGCCTTTTGGCAGCAGTAAGGAAAATGTAAAGGAAAGGATATCATTGATGATGAGGACAAGGAAATTGAAAGCAGGAGTAAGGATTTTGGCGGTATGTTTCACGGTGGTGACCGGTCTGGCGGGTTCGATTCCGGTATTGGCATATGAGAAGCCAATCATAGTATGGGATCAAAGCGGAGAGAGTGTTAGGCATGGTATGCCCGGGGAGGAGCTTTTTGTAGAGGAAGGGTTCAAAGGAAGTGAGGATGAGATGCGCAGGCTGTTTGTGAATACAGAAGAGGTGGATATAAAGGAACTGCCTGCCGAAAGCTACTTCCAGGATCTGCAGGGAAATATATACATTGATGAGAGACGGAAGGAGCAGAGGGCGTGCAGTCATACATATGTCAATGGGACAAAACAAGAACATAAGAAGAGTGGAGAGAGCTGCACTGTATATGTTTATAATGCGAGAAAGTGCAGTAAATGTGGAAATGTGTTGAAGGATAGTTTGGCGCAAAAGGTATATTATGCGATATGTCCGCATTAAAAATTTTACAGAAGTAGTTGACAAGAGAATGCGTACTATTTATAATAGTACTATATTAACTAATATAGTAAAGCAACAAAGATACTATAAATGACTATAGGAAGAACACTGGAATTTTATTCAGTAAATTTCCCATCGGATATCAGAGGAAGGAAAAGGAATAAAATCGTTATTGGGATTATTATATTGTCAGTAATAATACGAACGACAAAAAGAAAATTTATATGGCTTTTTCCGATACTATACTTGATGCACAAAAAATAGAAACTATTACTATAGGGGATATGACATATATAAAATCAAAAGAAGGAGAGAGAAAATGAAGAAAATAATTTCCACAACAATAACTATTTGTGCAGCTTGTGTTTTAATAGTTTTTGTTGCGATAAACGTTTGCATACCAGTATATGCTCGGACAATTCCCTTTTTTGGAAGTGCATTTGCATTTGTTCAGGATAAACTGGATTTTGCAGGGTTATATTCAAATTATGCATTTGAAATAGGGGATACTGCTGTGGATAATGGAATTACAGTAATGTTGTCGGAAATTTACTGTGATGGAACAAGTTTATATGCAGGATTTGTGGTTGAAAGTGAAAAATCTTTTTCTGAAATATCTCCTGATGATTATAGGAATGGGCAATTATACTATGAAGGTGCTGCCTATATATCAGGTGAATCTGAACGAAAGAAATTGAGTGATTTCGGAATTGCGGGTTTAGAGGGACAATTTTACGATGAATATACCTTTGTGGGTATTGAAATGTTTTCATTAGATGGTTTAGCTTTTCCGAGTGAGTTTAAATTTGAAATGGAGATAGATTCGATTGGAATAGAGCCTGATGAAATAAATGCTAAAACTACTAATGGTAAATGGATATTTTCGGTATTGACAAAGTCAAATACAGATGATGTAGTGACATATGAGATAAATGAGGAAGTAAATGGTCATACAATTGATAGGATTGTCGTTACTCCAGTTATGATTACAGTTTATACATCTTATCCGGATTTGTATTCTGGAACTACAAGGTATTCGGTGAAAGTGTTTAGTGACTTTTCACCTGATGAAAATATTTTAATTCAGGGCAGGTATGGTTCGACGTCTGGAATTACTCAAATTCCACGAAATCGTGTAGGCAATGTCATCTCTATATATATACTTGATAATGATCAGTTGTGTAAAACAGGAAAAGAAAGGGGGTCAAGGGATGAAATAGAAGAACACGCAATATTAGGGATAGAGAAAGCTATTGAATAGATTATAAAGAATTAATATAGAGAAGAAGGTCAGTTGATAGAAGTATATATAAATATTTATACGGTTTACATTAAAAAAGAACTTTACAATAAGCAAAAACTACTAAAGGAGGTAACAGTTAATGAAACAATTGAGAGGCAAAATAACAACTGCATTAATGACCATTATGATGTTGGTTCTCAGCATGAATACTTCTGTGTTTGCAGCTGAAAGCGATGCAGAGTATGATGATGTAGCAATAAGTTGCGACTATGAGTTGCCGGAAAACAATGATTCCTCATCAGAATATTTCAGGTTTGATAATCCGAACCAGAGAATGGATGCTAATGGTAATTTTTCTTTCTCATATAAAATGATAATGTATTCGGATACATTTAAGCCGGCATCTTCTTCTATTAAAGTATACGCGACAGCAACAAGTTCCACATCAGATAAGACCTACTATATTATGTTGTATAAATATGAAGATGATACTTTTATAAAAAGTGTATCATATAAAGCTGATGGAACTTCGCAGGTTTATGAATTTACAGATTTGGATACAAGCAAAGACTATTATTTAGCTTTTTCAAAACCCCTTTCAAGTTCTGCGACAATAACTGGTTCAGGGCGTATTGAATATATTAAATAGAAAAAACAAGCTTATTGTAAAGTTAATAGCTGGTCATGACAAAATCACTTTGCCATGACCAACTTATATTTATGAATAATTTTATAAAAGATAGAACAGTAAATAGAATGCCTGCACGTGAGGAGGGGGACAGGAATGAAAAGGATTCTATCGGTCTTTATAAATCGAGATAACGCCATTCGGATCATGGTGACCGCCTTGCTTGCGGCATCTTCCCAGCCGTTGATCGCATGGAGCATGGCCGGACTCTCGGGCGCATTTCTGGAGAATGACTTGATCTATGCGGCAGTGTTCAGGAATATACTGATCCTGCTGCTTGCCTTGTTTATTGCCTGGTTTGCGGATAACAGCAAGGCGAATCTGTTGCTGGACAGTGAATTTGAATTGCGCAGGCAGGTTTTTGACAGCATTTACGCCATGCCCATTGATGAGTTTGAGAAAAAAGACAGCGGGGCGTATTACAATCAGATCGGGCGTGATACGCAGATCCTGTCTAAGGAACTCTTTGAAGGTACGCTGAAAATAATCGTGAACGGCCTCAGCATAGGCCTGATAGCGGTGCTGCTTTTATATTGCCACTGGATGAGTTTCCTGATCATCCTTATTTTTTTGCTGCCTTTGACTGTCAACAATCTGCTGATGCCGCAGAAGATCGCTGCCTGTCAGGAACGGTCAATGCAGACGCTGGTGGGGATGACGGTTAAGATATAATTCATCGCCCGGCTACCAGGACAGATATGACGCGGTTGTGCGGCTTGCGATCCGAAATGAGGAGACTTCTCCTGCCGTCCGGTGAGCGAAGCCTTTGCTGCCTTAAATTTCTTTCTGCCGGCCGGCTCTTCTTTCTTATGCAGAGGAAACGTTCATGGAAATTTTATGTGAGGTACGTTGTAATAAACAGCGGCTTCGTGATATAATTTAGACATACAAAGGAGCACATATGAAGGCAGCAAAGATACAATGGCACCCGGGCTTTGTGGCGGCGATGAACCTGGAGTTTGCGAAGAACAGGCAGTGTGTTATTTCCAACGCAGATCATCGTTACAAGGGAACTGGATGATATATCCCATATCTGGCTTGGATCTCTGTCGGAACGGATGGAGAAGGAGAAGATGGTCAGATTGATAGAAAGCACTGAGAAACTGACGGGAAAAGCGGAAAAAGAGTTCGCGGATTCGGTTTTGGAAGTAAGCATTGGAGCAAACGTGCAGGTCATAGAAGAATTGATGGGAGATGGTAGAATGTGTCAGGCATTGCTGGAAATTATGGAGCCGCACCTGCAGCGCAGGGAAAAAGAGGGATTGGAAGAAGGCATCAAAGAAGGCATTAAACGGGGCATCAGTGGCGCGATAGATACTTTGAGAGCTTTTGGTCATGGAGATCCGGAAATAAAGAATGCGATCATGCAAAGGTATGTCCTTTCGGAAGAAGAGGCGGAAGCGTATTTAAACGGAAAGGTATGAAAAGACAAACTGACTGAAAGCGGACTGAAACGCATAGGGCAGCATGCATAAGCCAGGAATCAGAAAACAGGTTCCTGGTGTTATTTTTTGCTTTCAAAAAACAGAGAACTATTTTACAGCAAGATGTGGTATATTGTTATCAGGGAAGCAAAAGGCGTTTGATTCGGTTTTTCAGAAAAGAGGTATAAGATGGAAGGAAAACTTAAGCTGCCCATGGGTATAGAAGATTTTGAAGAAATACGCACAATGGGGTATTACTATGCCGATAAAACGGGGCTTATCAGGACGCTTCTGGATAATCTCGGGAAAGTGAACCTGTTTACGCGGCCAAGGCGTTTTGGGAAAACTCTGAATATGAGTATGTTAAAGTGTTTCTTTGAAACCGGCAGTGACCGTACCATCTTTGATGGTCTGGAAATTGCCGGTGATACGGAACTCTGCGACAGATACTTTGGAAAATTTCCTGTTATCTCGCTGAGCTTAAAAAGTGCGGAGGGGAGAACTTTTGATAAAACAAGGAAAAAATTACAATCTATCATAGGAAATGAAGCGGTCAGATTTTCATTTCTTTTAGATAGTGACAGATTGAATGATACGGAGCGGCAGCAGTACGCAAAACTGATAGAGCTGGATGACGTGGGAGAGTTTGCGATGGCTGGCGAGATGCTGGAAAACAGTCTGCTGATGTTATCCCGCTTTTTGCAAAAACATTATGGTCAAAAGACGGTCATTTTGATTGATGAGTATGATGTTCCGCTGGATAAGGCTTACCAGTCAGGTTACTATGATACTATGGTAGATTTTATCAGAACGTTGTTTGGTCAGGCACTGAAAACGAACAGCAGTCTGTATTTTGCAGTTCTTACCGGGTGTCTTAGAATATCAAAGGAAAGTATATTTACCGGATTGAATAACTTTAATGTGTATACAGTAAAAGATGTGCAGTATAATGAATATTTCGGTTTTACGGATGCCGATGTGAGAAATATGCTTGCCTGTTATGGATTTACGGATAAATATGATATCGTAAAGGAGTGGTATGACGGGTATCGGTTTGGAAGTCTTGGTATTTACTGCCCATGGGATGTGGTAAGCTACTGCCATGCCTTGAAGATGAATCCTTTTGCCGTGCCGCAGAATTATTGGGTAAATACAAGCAGCAATAATATTGTCAGGAAATTTATTGAAAAAGCAAAAACCTCTACCAGGAATGAAATCGAGCGGCTGCTCAACGGAGGCAGCGTCAAAAAGAGGATCCGGCAGGAATTGACCTACAAGGATTTGGACTCTAAAATGGACAATCTATGGAGTTTTTTGTATACAACGGGGTATTTGACGCAGCAGGGGGAAGATGAGAATGGACTGACAGAACTCATTATTCCAAACCGGGAGATACATTGGATCTATGCGGAGCAGATTCGGGACTGGTTTGAAGAGGAAACCTTAAAAGACAGTCAGAAGCTGACAGATTTTTGCAGCGCCTTTGTGGAAAATGATGTAGCGGCCATCGAGGAGGGCTTTAATGCATACCTGCGAAAAATCATCAGTATCCGTGATACAAATACGAAAAAAGAAATGAAAGAAAATTTTTATCATGGCATTCTGCTTGGACTGCTGGGGAGTATGGATGGCTGGGATGTCAGAACGAATGCAGAGTCGGGTGAGGGATACAGCGATATCAGCATTGAGGTAGAGTCCAGGGAAATCGGAATCATTATAGAACTGAAGTATGCTGAAAACGCGACATTTGATGACAGCTGCAGGAGCGCACTGCAGCAGATCAAAGACAGGAATTATGCAGAGACATTGCTTGACGATGGAATGAGAACGATCCATAGCTATGGGATTGCGTGTTACAAAAAGCGTTGCAGGGTTCTTTCGGATTGACACAGAAGGAAGCAGTATTTTGCTTAATATCTTGCTGTTATAGAGATTCGCTCGGAAAAGAAGATTGCATTCATGAGCCAGGAATCAGAAAACAGGTTCCTGGTGTTATTTTTGCTCATAAAAACAGAGAACAATTTTATAGTAAGATGTGGTATATTGTTATCAGGACAGGAAGAAACGAAAGCGTTGCAGGGGTATGCTGGAGAATGATTCAGAAATTTTATTGACACATGTTTGTGCATTATATTATTTAGAGGACAAGGTATAGTGGATGTTAAGTTGCGGAGGAATGCTACCATGATTCCACAAGAATTACAGGAACTTATTCAGGGCGGTGAGGGTATTACCGTGGAATTCAAAAAATCAAGGACAGAGATTACGAAAGACGTTTACGAGACTGTCTGTGCTTTTTCCAACCGGGATGGTGGACATATTTTTCTTGGCATAAAGGATGATGGCACAATACTGGGGATTGAAAAAGACAAGGTTGATAAGGTCAAAAAGGATTTTGTGACTGCTATTAATAATGAAAATAAGATTTACCCGCCACTTTATCTCTCACCTGTCGAATATGAGGAGGATGGAAAGTACATCCTTTATATTCGTGTGCCTGTGGCGCAGGATGTTTGCCGTTGTAACGGCCGTATTTTTGACCGTAATCATGAAGCTGACATTGATATTACGCATCATTCGGACGAGGTGTATCGACTTTATGCACGAAAGAGCGGAAGTTATTATGTGAATAAAGTGTTTACGGCTTTTAATATTGCTGATCTGCGTTCGGATTTGATTGAACGCGCCAGGAGCATGACACGTGTCCGGGCAAAAGACCATCCCTGGATGGATATGACAAACGAAGAAGTGGTTCGCAGTGCTGGCTTGGTACTGAGAGATCAATCTTCTGGTAAAGAAGGAATCACGCTTGCGGCCATTCTGCTTTTTGGTACGGACCAGTTGATCATGTCTGTCTTGCCGCAGCATAAGACGGATGCCATCTTTCGGGTGTTCAATACTGACCGCTATGATGACCGGGATGTGGTTTTAACAAACCTTTTGGAAAGTTATGACAGACTCATGGCATTTGGGAAAAAGCATTTGAATGACACTTTTCACTTGGATGGTATTCAGAGCGTAAGCGCAAGGGATAATATCCTACGTGAGATTGTTTCTAATCTTTTGGCGCATCGAGATTTTTCCAATGCTTATGTAGCGAAATTGATCATTGAGAAAAACTGTATTTATACGGAAAATGCAAACCTTTCCCATGGGCACGGGGTTCTGAACCTTGCTACTTTTGAACCGTTTTCTAAGAATCCGCCAATATCAAAGGTTTTTCGAGAAATCGGTTTGGCGGACGAACTTGGCTCTGGCATGCGAAATACCTATAAATATACTAAGATGTATTCTGGTGGAGAGCCGCAGTTTATTGAGGGTGATGTATTTCGTATCACGATTCCGCTTTCGGAAGCTGCGTCTGTTACGGTTGGACCTGAACTGTCTGATGTCATAAATGGAACAAGAAATGAAACAAGAAATGGAACAAGAAATGAAACAAAAAATGGAACAAGAAAGCTTTCCAAAACGGAGGAAAACATTCTGGCAGAAATACGAAAAAATCCGTATGTCACTAAGAGAGAGATATGTGAGCTGCTTGGAGTTGGGAAGAGTACTGTAGCCCGTGCGACAAAGAAGTTAAAAGACCATGGAATCATTGTGCGGGTTGGATCGACTAAAGCGGGCTACTGGAAATATTGAGCAGGGAGGCAGCGGCATTTTGTTTGACAGGATGAGAACATTATTTCATAAAAATACAGAATCGCAGGAGGGCAGCATGTATATTATCGCAGGCTTGGGGAATCCGGACAGGAAATATCAGAATACGAGGCACAATATCGGATTTGAAGTGATAGATGCGATCGCCGGGAAGAATCAGATCACGGTAGGTGAGCGCAGGCATAAGGCCATCATCGGCAAGGGGTATGTGGGCGGCCGGAAAGTTGTTCTGGTCAAGCCCCAGACTTACATGAATTTGAGTGGTGAAAGCATAAGACAGGTCATAGACTTTTATAAGGTGGATGAGAAGAGCGAGCTGATCGTGATCGCGGACGATGTCAGTCTGGAGCCGGGGCAGATCCGTATTCGCAGGAAAGGGAGCGCCGGCGGCCATAACGGACTTAAGAATATCATTCTGCACTTGGGGCATGATGAGTTCTGTCGGGTGAAAATGGGTGTGGGCGAGAAACCTGACGGATATGATCTGGCGGACTATGTGCTGGGGCATTTTTCGGACAAAGAGCGGGAGATCATGGATGAGAGCATCACGCGGGCGGCGGAGGCCGTGGAAGTGATGATCGCGGAGGGGCCGGATGCGGCCATGAATCAGTTTAATAAGAAGAATCGTTGACGGCAATCAGAAAGAAGGATATTGATTAAGCGGAGGTAAGATGTGAGGGCTTTACTGGCTCCCCTGGAAGAACTGGGAGAATATGAAGAGATCAAGAAAATGCTTGTGAGTAAGCAGGCCTGCGTGGCGCTCAGCGGGTGTGTGGATTCTCAGAAGCTGCATATGGTCTATGGGATTGGCGATGGTTTTCGGAATAAGATCATCGTTACTTTTAATGATTTGCGGGCAAAGGAGCTGTACGAGGACTATAAATTTTATGACAGGAATGTGATGCTGTATCCGGCCAAGGATCTGATATTTTTTCAGGCGGATATCCACGGCAACCAGTTGACGATGGAGCGGATCCGCTGTCTGCGCAGGCTGATGGAAGGCCGGCCGACGACGGTGATCACCACCTATGATGCGCTGATGGCGCCGCAGATCCCGATGGAATCCTGGCGGCAGCATGTGATCCGCATTGACAGGCAGAGTGTTCTGGCGGAGGAAGAGCTGGCCACACAGCTTGTGGAACTGGGTTATGAGAAAAATTATCAGGTGGAGGCGCCGGGGCAGTTCAGCATCCGGGGCGGTATCGTTGATATCTTCGATCTGACGGAGGAGAACCCTTATCGGATCGAGCTGTGGGGAGAGGATGTGGAGTCCATCCGCAGCTTTGATATCTTAAGCCAGCGTTCCATTGAGAAGCTGGAATCGGTCACCATCTTTCCGGCTACGGAGCTGATCCTGACGGATGAGGAACTGCGAAGCGGCCTGAAAAAGATTGAGACGGAGTGCAGGGCTCATGCTGACCGCCTCAGAAAAGAGATGAAGACGGAGGAGGCCCACCGGATCGAGACGCAGATCAGGGAGCTGGAGGAACAGCTGCTGGAGCTGGGATTGTCCCGGGGCGCGGTGAATCTGGAAAGCTATGTGCACTATTTTTATCCGGCGCTGTCTGATTTTCTGGACTGTATCGACAATTTTTCCGCAGGAACGGCGGGGCGGGGCGGCAGTTGTGTGTTTGTGGAGGAACCGCTGCGGGTAAAGGAACATGCTGCGGCGGTGGAGCTGGAGTTTCGGGAGAGCATGATGCATCGTCTGGAAAAGGGCTATATCCTGCCCGGGCAGATGCACATCCTGTACAGCGCGGAGGAGACGGCGGCCAGGATCGCCAGAGGCCGGGTGGTGACGCTTTCCATGATGGACGGGAAAAACCCGTTGTTCAAGGCGGACCGGAAATTTGATATCCAGACAAGAAGTCTGTCATCCTATAATAACAGTTTTGAGGCGTTGGTGAGAGATCTGGCCGGTTATAAGAAAAAGGGTTACCGCATCCTGCTGCTTTCCGGTTCCAGAACCCGGGCGAAGCGGCTGGCGGAGGATCTGCAGGAGCAGGAGATCAGCGCCTTTTATACGGAGGATCCCATGCGGGAGGTGCAGCCGGGGGAAGTGATGACTTACTACGGCCGGGTGCTGAAAGGATTCGAGTATCCGCTGTTGAAGTTTATCGTGATCTCGGAGAGCGATATCTTCGGCGCGGAGAAGAAGAAAAAGAAGAAGAAAAAAGTCTACCAGGGCCAGAAGATCAATGATTTCAATGAGCTGCGGGTAGGGGATTACGTGGTGCATGAGAGCCACGGCCTCGGCGTCTATCAGGGGATAGAGAAGGTGGAGGTCGATAAGATCGTCAAGGATTATATGAAGATATCCTACCGGGACGGCGGCATCCTTTATGTGCTGGCCACGGGGCTTGACGTGATCCAGAAATATGCTTCCGCGGAGGCGGGAACGAAGCCGAAGTTAAATAAGCTGGGCACCCAGGAGTGGAACAAGACCAAGTCCAAGGTGCGCAGCGCGGTGGACGAGATCGCACAGGATCTGGTGGAGCTGTATGCGACAAGGCAGCAGAGCGAGGGCTTCCAGTACGGCAAAGATACGGTCTGGCAGCGGGAATTTGAAGAGATGTTCCCCTTCGAGGAGACGGAGGACCAGATCAGTGCGATCATGGCCACCAAGGAGGATATGGAGAGCAGCAGGATCATGGACCGTCTGATCTGCGGCGATGTGGGGTACGGCAAGACGGAGATTGCCATCCGGGCGGCCTTCAAGGCGGTGCAGGAGAACAAGCAGGTAGTCTATCTGGTGCCAACGACCATTCTGGCGCAGCAGCATTATAATACGTTTGTGCAGCGGATGAAGGATTTTCCGGTGCGGATCGATCTTCTGTCCCGGTTCCGCACGGCGGCGGAGCAGAAGAAGACGATCACGGATTTGAAGAAGGGCATGGTGGATATCGTCATCGGTACGCACCGGGTGCTGTCTGCAGATGTGGAGTACAAAGATCTGGGGCTTTTGATCATCGACGAGGAGCAGCGCTTCGGGGTGGCCCACAAGGAAAAGATCAAGAAGTTAAAGGAAAATGTGGACGTGCTGACGTTAACGGCCACGCCGATCCCGCGGACGCTGCATATGAGCCTGATCGGGATCCGGGATATGAGTGTGCTGGAGGAGGCGCCGGGGGACAGGCAGCCCATCCAGACTTTTGTCTGCGAATACAATGAGGAACTGGTGCGGGAGGCGATCGTCAGGGAGCTTTCCAGAGAAGGACAGGTCTACTATGTCTATAACAGGGTCAACAACATCGCGGATGTGGCGGCCATGATCCAGAAGCTGGTGCCGGAGGCCAACGTGAGTTTTGCGCACGGCAGGATGAAGGAGAATGAACTGGAGCGCATCATGTATGACTTTATCGACGGGGAGATTGACGTGCTTGTGTCCACGACGATCATCGAGACGGGGCTTGACATTTCCAATGTGAATACGATGATCATCCACGATTCCGATCAGATGGGGCTTTCCCAGCTGTACCAGCTGCGCGGCCGGGTGGGGCGTTCCAACCGGACGGCGTATGCGTTTTTAATGTATAAAAGAAACAAGATGCTCAAGGAGATCGCGGAGAAAAGACTGGGTGCGATCAAGGAGTTTACGGAGCTTGGCAGCGGCTTTAAGATTGCCATGCGCGACCTGGAGATCCGGGGAGCGGGAAATCTGCTTGGCGCAAAGCAGCACGGCCACATGCAGGCGGTAGGGTATGACTTGTACTGCAAGATGCTGAATGAGGCGGTGAAGAATCTCAAGGGGATTTCCACGATCGAAGATTTCAATACGAGTATCGATCTGGAGGCGGACGCCTATATCCCGGCCACGTACATTGTCAATGAGGTACAGAAGCTGGACATCTACAAGCGGATCGCGGGGATCGAGAATGAAAAGGAATGCGACGACATGCGGGAAGAGCTGCTGGACCGTTTCGGGGAGATACCCAAGTCGGCGGAAAATCTGCTGCGCATCGCGCTGATCCGTTCCCATGCCCATAAGCTGTACATGCCGGAGGTGAAGGGCAAGGACGAGACGATCCGCTTCCAGCTGCGGCCGGACGCCCGCATCCGGGTGGAGAATATTCCCCGCCTGCTGCAGGCCTACGAAGGCAGGCTCACATTTGAGCCTAAGGGTGTGCCGATGTTTCGGATGCGGTATAAGAAGTGCGGCGTGATCGAGAAGGATGAGGCGCTGCTGCTGGGGCTGACGGAGGCGGTTCTGAAAGATATGGAGGAGCTGCTGCTGTAGCAGGGGATAAGAAAGGACAGAGGACAGATGATTTATTTGGATAACGCGGCCACCACCAGGACGGCGCCTGAGGTGGTGGAGGCTATGCTGCCTTATTTTACGGAATATTATGGAAATGCGGGCAGCATATACGGCCTTGCGGGTGAGAGCAGAAAGGCGCTTCTGCGGGCCAGAGAGACGATCGCCGGGACGCTGGGGGCCGAGGCGAATGAGATCTATTTTACGGCGGGCGGATCGGAGTCCGATAACTGGGCGCTGAAGGCGGTGTTCGAGGCGTGGCAGGATAAGGGCAGGCATATTATCACCTCGCGGATCGAGCATCATGCGGTGCTGCACACGTGTGAATATCTGGAAAAAATGGGAGCCAGGGTCACTTATCTGGATGTGGATTCCGAAGGGCTGGTGGATCCCGGACAGCTTGAGCGGGCGATCCGGCCGGATACGATCCTGATCTCCGTGATGACGGCCAACAACGAGGTGGGGACGATCCAGCCGGTGAAGGAGATCGGGGAGATCGCGGCGGCGCATGGTATTTTGTTTCACACCGATGCGGTGCAGGCGTATGGGCATCTGCCGATGGCGGTGCAGGAATGCCATATCGACCTGCTTTCGGCCAGTGCGCACAAATTTAACGGGCCGAAGGGCGCGGGTTTTCTTTATGTAGGGAAAAAGGTGGGAATCCGTTCTTTTATCCACGGCGGGCAGCAGGAGAGAGGCCGGCGTGCCGGCACGGAGAATGTGCCCGGGATCGTGGGGATGGCCGCTGCAGCCAGACGGGCGCATGAGCATATGGAAGAGCGGGCGCAGAAGGAACGGATGCTGCGGGATTATCTGATCGGGCGGATAGAGGCGGAGATCCCGGATGTGGCGCTGAACGGCCATCGGACAAAGCGTCTGCCGAATAACGTGAATTTCAGTTTTGCGGACATGGAGGGAGAGACCATGCTGATCATGCTGGACATGGCGCAGATCTGTGCATCGGCAGGGTCGGCGTGTACCTCAGGCGCCGTGGATCCTTCGCATGTGCTGCTGGCGATGGGATTGTCCAAAGAACGGGCGCGGGGATCGCTGCGGCTCACGCTCAGTGAGGAAAATACGCGGGAAGAACTGGATACTGTAGCGGAGGAGCTGGCGCGGATCGTGGCGCGGGTCAGAGGAATGATGGTAAGATAGAAAAAGAAGAATATTGAAATTTTATTTATAGAGTCCGGATTAATGGACTCTATTTTTTGTATCCTTATTTCAGAGAAGAACAGAGGTTCGATTGCCGGAAGGGCAGGAGTGGAAAAGAGACGCCAAATGTCTGCAGGCAGCCACCCGGCTCGTTGCCCGCAGGAATAAAGAGAAAGGGAAGAGGTAAGGATCATGAAGGGTTATACAGTGGAGAGCGGTTATATGGGATATGTTAACGGGGAGTATATGTTGTTTGCCAGCGAGACGGATTATGTGGATTACGTGGAGAATTGAGGACGGTTCTGGGCGGGGATGTATGGGACAAACAAGAATTTAGAAAAATGAGAGTACTTTTAATATGATTGAGGAGAGGTTTGTCGGTATAATATATTTTTTGCCCGTATGTTGGTACGTCATGCTGAAGATGACAGGAAGTACCTTTATGATATGCTGGCAATAAAAAAAGAAACGAGCAGCCCGCTTGTGTAATACTATACGGTGAAAACCCATCTCTTTTTTAAAATTATATTGAAAGAAGGAGCGATTGTCAATAAGGACATGAAAGAATATCTTTTTTTAGTATTATGGGACAAAACATGATTGCCAAATAATGGGCGGGGGTATATGATAAATCATAGTGTGTTGGGTAAAATATAATTCAGGCATATGTTGCGGCAGGCCGGCGGAGTGCATAGACTAAATAGAAGTATATGGATCGCGGCGGTCCGGTTCTATTCCCTGCGGTGACAGTCCATAATATACGAGATGTTTGGAGAAAGACTTGGTTAAGAAGATTGATTCGATAGCGGTAAATTATATAGATGAAGGGGAAGGCGATATCATTCTGCTGCTGCACGGGTGGGGGGCCAACATTACCCTGTATGCAGGTATGATCGGTGTTTTGGCGCGGCATCACCGGGTGATCGCGCTGGATATGCCGGGGTTTGGGAAGACGCCGGAGCCGCCGGAACCGTGGTGCGTGGATGACTATGTGAATTTTGTGGTGCGGTTTATGGCATCGTTCAGGGCGTCGAAGATCAGTATTGTGGTGCATTCTTTCGGCGGCCGGGTATTTTTTAAGATGAATGCCAGAGAGCGGCTGCCCTTTGCGATCGAGAAGGTAGTTCTGATCGACAGTGCAGGCATATTGCCGAAGAAGAGCTTCCGGCAGAAAGTGAGCCTGCGGTGTTACAAGATCGGGCGGGCGGTCATGAGTACGAAGGTGCTGCATTTTCTGTATCCTGATGCGGTGGAGGATATGCGGCGTAAGCGTGGTTCGGCGGATTACAACAATGCCACACCGACCATGCGGGCGACGCTTGTAAAGGTGGTCAATGAGGATCTGGAACCGCTGATGCATCTGGTGAAATGTCCTGCGCTCCTGATCTGGGGCGACCGGGACACGGCGACGCCGCTGTCGGATGCGAAGCGGATGGAAGAACTGATTCCGGATGCAGGGCTGGTGGTGTGTGAAGGTGCAGGACATTTTTCCTTTGCGGAGCAGGCGCCGAAAGTGCATAGTGCGCTGGAAGCATTTTTCCAGGTTACCCAATAATCTGTACTGGAAATAGAAATAAGATCGGGCAGGAATCGTTATGGATTGGATATGGATGCTTATCTGGTTCGTCACCTATGCGGTGGGGGCCGTTTTATATGAGATTTATATTGTGCATATGTTTCAGCAGAATTCATATAAGCCGAGGGAGTATCGGGAGTGGATGCAGGTGCACAGCAACGTGGGCAGGCTGCTGGGAAAGAGCCTGTATGCGATGATATCGCTTCCGTTGGTGCTTGTCGGGAATACAGGATGTTTGATTGCTGCCTGCGTGATGAATGCAATGACTATATTGGTCAATAAACCGCGGCAGGCAAAGAAACCGCTTGTATATACGATGCGTGTGCGGCGTATGCTTGTTACGACGGCGTTGCTGTATGTAGTGGGGATACTTTTGTCACTGGCGGCAGGCGCGTATCGGGAGCGGGTGTGCGGCGGGATTCTGCTGGTGCTGTTTCTTGTGCAGCCCTTTCTGATCCTGTTGGTAAACTGGATCAACAGGCCGTTAGAGCAGGCCATCGACAGGCATTATGTGGCGGATGCGGCCCGTATCCTCAGAGAGATGCCGAATCTGACAGTAATCGGCGTAACGGGCAGTTACGGCAAGACCAGTGTGAAATATTTCCTGAATACACTGTTGTCCAGCAGGTTTAATGTACTGCAGACACCGGGCAACTACAATACGACGCTGGGTGTGGTGAGGACGATCAGGGAGCAGATGAAGCCCTTTCATGAGATTTTTATCTGCGAGATGGGAGCCAGGGAAGTGGGGGATATCAAGGAGATCTGCGATCTGGTGCATCCGGACCACGGAATCATCACTTCCATCGGGCCGCAGCATCTGCAGAGCTTTCACACGATAGAGAACATCATCGGCACCAAGTTTGAGCTGGCGGATGCGGTGCCGGCAGAGGGCAGGGTATTCCTGAATTACGACAACGGTTATATTCGCGGACATAAGATTGATAAGAATGTGGTAAGCTATGGGACGACGGGCAGTGATATTGCTTACAGGGCCTATGATATAGCGGTATCGCCGAATGGTTCTACCTTTAAGATGCGGGATGAACAGGGCGGGGAGTATGAATTTCATACGAGACTGGTAGGCAACCACAATGTGCAGAATATCGCGGGAGCCATTGCCGTGGCGCATACGCTGGGCATTCCCATGGAGAAGCTGCGCTATCCGGTGAAGCAGCTGGAGAGTGTGCCGCACAGACTGCAGCTGAGCAGACAGGGGGGACGGATCCTGCTGGATGACAGCTACAATTCCAATAAGAACGGATTTATGGCGGCGCTGGATACGCTGGGAATGTTCAAAGAGCTGCGGATTTTGATGACGCCGGGCATGGTGGAACTGGGAGAGAAGCAGTACAGCGAGAATAAGGAAGTGGGTGTATATGCCGCAGATAGATGTGACTATGCGGTACTGGTGGGCAGGGAACAGACGAAGCCCATTCAGGACGGCCTGCTGGAGGCCGGATTTGCGAGAAGCAGGATGATCGTGGTGGACAGTCTGCAGGAGGCGTTCCAGATGGTGAATGCGATTCCGGACGAGAGGCAGAAGGTGGTATTGATCGAGAACGATCTGCCGGATAATTATGCGTGAGAAGGCGTACGGGCCCGGCGGGACGATTGTAATTGATTCGGTACAACTGGTTTACAATGGTTTTAAAATAGTAGAAAGGCATGGTTCGATAACATGAAGATTCGAGTAGGCGTATTTTTTGGCGGTAAGAGTGTGGAGCATGAGGTGTCGGTCATCTCCGGCCTGCAGGCGTATAATTCTTTTAGCAGGGATAAGTATGAACCGATTCCAATCTATATCACGAAGGATAATGAACTCTATACGGGCGAGGCGATCGCTGATATTGCGAACTACAGGAACATTCCTGCACTGCTGCAGAAGAGTATCCGGATTTTTATGATGTGTGAGCAGGGACAGGTGCAGCTGATCCGCTATCCGGTGAAGAAGATGGGCAATTCCGTGGTGGGGCAGATCGACGTGGCCTTTCCGGTGGTGCACGGCGCCAATGTGGAGGACGGTTCACTGCAGGGATTCTTACGTCACTATAATATTCCTTTCGTGGGGTGCGATGTGGCGGCTTCCGCGGTGACGATGGACAAATATGTGATGAAGACTGTGCTGAAAGACAATGACGTTCCGGTGCTGGACTGTGTGACGCTGAACGTGAAAGAATATGAGCGGGGAGAAGAGGCATCCTGGCACAGAGTAGAAGAGCGGATCGGATATCCTGTTATTGTGAAACCGGTCAACCTGGGTTCCAGCGTGGGAATCAAGGTGGCGAGGAATCGGGAGGAACTGCAGGATGCACTGGAGTACGCCTTCACCTTCGGCCCGCGTGTGCTGATCGAGCGTGCCATTATGAATCTGCGGGAGATCAACTGTGCGGTATTGGGAGATTGCGAGGAAGCGTGGGCATCCGAGTGTGAAGAGCCGATCTCCAGCGATGAGATTTTAAGTTATGAGGATAAATATGTGGCAGGCGGCAAGGGCGGCTCGGAGGGGATGCGGACCGCGAGACGGGAACTGCCGGCGGATCTGACACCGGAGAAGCGGGAAGAGATCCGGCAGATGGCGGTGAAGACCTTCCAGGTGTTAAACTGTAACGGGGTATCGAGAATTGATTTCATGATCGATCGGGATACGGATCAGGTGTATGTCAACGAGATCAATCCGATTCCGGGATCGCTGGCCTTCTATCTGTGGGAAGCGCTTGATAAGCCTTATGCCGAGCTGTTGGATGATATGGTCGGTCTGGCGCTCAAGAGAGAGCGGGAGGAGAAGAACATGCTCACTTCCTTTGACAGTAATATTCTGCAGAGCGCGAACCTGTCCGGGGCGAAGGGTGTTAAGAAATAAGAAATACAGCAGGCGGAAAGCCGCCCGGAATCTAAAAACAAGAAGTGCCTTCTTCCTCTTCGGAGGGAGGGGCATCTTTGTTTATCTGGCTGTGCAGGCGGCGGTATTCGAGAGGGGTCAGGCCCAGCTTGGCTTTGAATTGTTTCGTGAAATGCGAAGGGTATTCGTAATCCATCCATTCTGAGATCTCGCGGATCGGGAGATCTGTCTTTGTCAGGAATTCACATGCTTTTTCAATCCGCATATCAATGATGATCTGCTGCGGAGATTTTCCGGTATTGCTTTTAAAAATACGATAAACCTGTGAAGGATTAAGGCGCAGGTAATTTGCCAGATGGTCTACGGAGATCTGGTGGCGGATATTGCGCCGGATATAGATCATGGCATCCTCGAAACGGTCAAACTGTGTGACTTTTGTTTGATGGTGCGTCTGTCTGTGCTGTTCCACAAGTTTTCCGATAAAAAGATAAAACCAGCCGTTGATGTAGGGGATATTTTTGCCGGTGCGGGTTTCATTGTAGATATTTCTGATACATTCCTCAAGAAAATCATTGTCATCATAGTGAAAGATCAGATGCTCCGCATCCAGTCCGGCCATTTTAAGCAATGCTTCTGCCTTGCGGCCAAAGAAAGCAACCCAGCAGACATCCCAGGGATCATACTTGTCGGCAGTATGGACGATAGTGCTCTCCGGCAGGATCAGAAAACCGTCGCCTTCTTTCAGGGTATATTGTGCTTTCTCGGTGCGATAGATTCCCGTGCCTTTTGTGACGTAGTGGATCAGATAATAATCCCGCTGGTCTTTACCATAGCTGTAATTGGATTGTGTGGAAGAGAAACCTGAGTGAAAAACGGTGATGTCATCATCGGAGTCTGGTTTTTCAGGATAGATGTACTGATCGTATACGAGCATGATAAACCTCCATCTTGCCTGTATTTCTTTCTTTGATCGCAGTAAGGAATAAAAAAATTATAACAGATACATATTAAAATGCAAGATTTATATAATAAAATGCAGGAGATGTTTATTTTATTCAACTTGGACATTCTGTACAATCAAAGTATAAAATCAAATCCGGATTTGTAATAAAACCCCAATAATGTGGGTTTCAGAAGCGTGGAGTGCGAACAAAAGTTGTGCAAAATAACTAAAGGCATGTTGATTGTTCTCGAAGATGAGAAGGAAGAGAGGTTTGAGCGTGAAAAAGTATAAGAAGGTAACAGCGATTCTCCTGAGCGGAATGATGACATTAGCATTGTGTGCCTGCGGGGGAGGAAATACAAAAGAAGAAGGAACACAGCAGAGTACGCAGAATGCGGCTCAGACAGAGCAGACGGCGACGGCAGACACAGGAAAATCCGGAGATCAGGTAAGCCTGAGAATGATCTTCTGGGATTCCAATCAGGAACCGGGGCTGGTAGCAATGGCAGAAGGCTTTATGAAGCAGCATGAGAATATCAAGGTCAGTGTGGAAACCGTTCCGTGGGATGAATACTGGATGAAACTGCAGGCGGCTGCACAGGGACAGAATATGCCGGATATCGTGGTTATGCATCCGGATGAGGTGGAAAACTATGCGCAGGGAGGTATGTTGATGGATCTCACCGAAGTTTTGGAGGGTGAGACCGCCAATAAGAGTAACTTCCCGGATTATGTAGTAGAAGATTTTGCATTAGACGGAAAGCTCTATGGCATTCCGAAAGATATCGGTACGCTGGGGCTGTTCTATAACAAGGATCTGTTTGACGCTGCAGGCGTGGAATATCCCGACAGTGACTGGACCTGGGATGATCTGATGGCTGCGGCGGAAAAGCTGACAGATCCGGCAGCAGGTATTTATGGATTAAATGCACCAAATGATGGACAGAATTTCTATTGGAATCTGGTGTGGCAGAACGGCGGCGATGTATGGGACAAGGAAAATGATCGCTGTACCTTTGATGATCCTGCAACTGTTGAAGCAATGGAATACGCGGTTTCTTTTATAGAAAAAGGATATTCCCCCACACCGGCGGACTTTGCAAACCTGTCGTCGGATGAATATTTCGAATCCGGAAAATCGGCGATGACGTTTGCCGGTTCCTGGATGCTGACGGAATACCAGAATGTTGACGAACTTAATTTTGGCGTAGCAGAGCTTCCAAAAGGGAAAGAACGGGCAGCGATCTGCAGTGGTATGGCTTTCTCTGTAGCAGCCAATACGCCTTATCCGGAGGAAGCACGTATGCTGGCAGAATATCTGGGATCTCAGGAAGCACAGACGATCCAGGCAGAATCCGGCGTGGCGATTCCGGCTTACAGCGGTACACAGCAGCCATGGGTAGATATGTTCACGGATTTTGACGCTTCTCCGTTTGTAAAGGTAGAAGAGTATGGTCATACAAGTCCGGGGCTTACCACGAGTACGAATGAGGCTTCGTCCATTTTGAATGAGTATATGCCGCAGATATTTTCTCTGGAAATTCCGGTGGCGGAAGGCCTTAAGACGATCACGGCGAACATTAATTCGGCTATCCAGTAAGTGACGTCGTTACCGATAGATAAGAAAGTGGTATACCTGCCGTAATGCAGGAGAGGCCGTGTCTGATTTTGTGAGAAATCAAAACAGGGGCGGCCTTTTGCGATGATAAGGGAAGAAGAGGCAGAAGGAAGGAGGAGCCTGTGGGAAAGAAGAATGCAAAGAGTCCTCATAAGAAACTGAATAAAAGAAACCTGAAAACATGGCTTTATGCTTACCTGTTCGTTGCACCTACAGTGATCGGGGTGATGGTTCTGAATCTCTGGGGTGTGATCCAGTCATTTTATTACAGCTTTCATGAAGTGAAAGGATTTGCGGAAGCGAAATTTATCGGTCTGAATAATTATACGCGGCTTTTCTCGGACGGAGAGGTTTTGCGTTCGCTGCGGAATGTCTTTGTCTACGCGTTGATCACAGTGCCCATAGGTGTGATGTTTTCCATGTTGTTGGCGGTACTGCTGAATACGAAGATCAGGGGAAGAAGTTTTTTCCGCTGTATTTATTTCCTTCCGGTCGTATCGGCGCCGGCGGCAGTGGCTCTTGTCTGGAAATGGCTTTACAATAAGGATTTCGGCCTTTTTAACCAGATCTTAAGTCTGTTCGGAATTACCGGGCCGGACTGGCTGGGAGACAAAGCGATGGCAATGCCTTCCGTAGCCATAGTGGGAATCTGGAGCATGGTAGGATATAACATGATCCTGCTGCTGGCAGGGCTGCAGGAAGTACCGGGTGAATTGTACGAGGCATCGGAGATTGACGGGGCAGGGCCAGTGCAGAAGTTTTTGAGGATTACGATACCGATGGTTTCTCCCACGCTGTTCTTTGTGGTAGTCACGTCGACGATCAGCGCGCTGCAGGTATTCGATGTGATCTATATGATGTTTAAGCCATCGGCGCCGGCCTTCAAATCGGTGGAATCTATCGTGTACCTGTTCTACCGCTATACTTTTACGAATTATAACAAGGGATATGGATCTACGATCGTGGCAGCCCTTTTTGTGATCATCATGCTTATGACGGCGATTCAGATGGGACTGCAGAAAAAATGGGTTCACTATAATGATTAGGAGGAGACGGCTTATGAAAGCAAGGAAAAAGCATTTGATACCGGTCTATATCATTCTGGCAGTCATGGCATTTATTATGATCCTTCCTTTTGTCTGGACGTTGCTGACGGCATTCAAGACACAATCGGAAGCGCTGCAGGTTCCGCCCAGGATACTGCCTTCCTCGTGGAGTCCGCGCAACTTTGAGTCGGTGCTGCAGGTGCTTCCGTTTGGAAAGTTTTTCTACAATACCTTTGCCATGATCGTACTGCGCGTACTGGGTTCCGTATTTTTCAGCGCTCTTGCGGCCTTCGCTTTTGCAAGACTGGAGTTTCCGGGAAAGAAGGTGCTGTTTACCATGGTGTTGCTGCAGATGATGGTGCCGGGGCAGATCTTCATTTTACCGCAGTATATGATCGTCAGCAAACTCGGGTGGCTCAACAGCATCAAGGCACTGGCGGTGCCGGGGATTGTCAGTACATTCGGAACGTTTCTGCTGCGGCAGTTTTTTATGGGACTGCCAAGAGATCTGGAGGAAGCGGCGGTACTGGACGGTGCGAGTATCTGGAAGATCTTCTGGAAGGTTATGCTGCCGTTGACGAAACCGGGACTGGTCTCTGTCGGGATCTTTACGGCATTGTTTGCATGGAAAGACCTGATGTGGCCGCTGATCGTCAACATGTCTATTGATAAGATGACGCTTTCGGCAGGACTTGTCAATCTGATGGGACAGTATTCTGTGGATTATCCGCAGTTGATGGCCGGTTCACTGATCGCGATCGTGCCGATGATCATTCTGTTCCTGTTGTTCCAGAAACAGTTTGTGGAGGGAATCGCAACTTCGGGGTCCAAGGGTTGAGCTTAGATAAGCAGGAGGAAAAAAGAGATGTCAATCATCAATTACCAGAATCGTCTGTTTGCATTACAGACGAACCATACGAGTTATATTTTTGCGGTGACAGAGAGCGGGATATTAGAGCAGCTGTATTGGGGGAAAAGAATCGAGCGGATCGAGGACTTTCAGGGCGAGACCAGCGCCGGTAAGACGATCAACGTACATGGCCCGCAGGTATTACGGGAAGAATGTTCTTCCTTCGGCGGGATGCGGTTTAAAGAGACGTCCCTCAAAGTGACTTTCGCAGACGGCGTCCGGGACTTCCGTTACCGGCTGGAAGACTGCATTGTGGAGGGAGAGCGGCTGGAGATCGTGCTGCGGGATATTTTGAAGCCGTTTAGTATTCATTTGTTCTACGAAGTATTTCCGGAGGAAGATATCATCAGGAAATGGCGGACGGCGGTGAACGAAGGAGAGGAGAGCGTGATTCTGGAACGCTTTTACTCCGGGGAATACGGACTGCCGGGAAGCGGTTACGAGAGCATGAACTTTAAAGGCCGCTGGGGCGATGAATTCCATGCCTACAGCGAACCGGTGGATTCCGGGAAAAAGGTATATGAGAGCCTGTACGGCCTGACGGCCCACACGGTGAGCCCCTTTTTCCTGGTACATAAGGGAGCTTCCGAGACGGCGGGAGAGGTGTGGTATGGCGCGCTGGAATATTCCGGGAATTTTAAGACGGTGGTGGAGGCTGTTAATGCGGATTACCTGAATATTCTGATCGGGATCAGCGATACGGATTTTGCCTGGGAACTGAAAGGCGGGGAAAGATTTGAGACGCCGGCGGTCTATGCGGGTTATGCAGACGCCGGGTTTGAGAAGATGAGCCATAGGCTGCATACATTCTGCCGGAAACATCTGATGCCGCGCGCGATGGCGGATGTGACGATGCCTGTGCTTTATAATTCCTGGTATTCGACCACCTTTGATGTAAAATGCGAAGAACAGATCAGACTGGCGCGGGAAGCGGCCCGGATGGGTGTGGAACTGTTTGTGGTGGATGACGGCTGGTTTGCGGGAAGGGACGATGATACCGCAGGACTTGGCGACTGGTATGTGGACAGCAGAAAATTTCCGGGCGGCCTGCAGGAGCTGATCGTTGAAGTGCATAAGCTGGGCATGAAATTCGGAATCTGGATCGAGCCGGAGATGGTGAACCGCCGGAGCAGTCTTTTTGAAGCGCATCCGGACTGGATTCTGGCTTATCCGGGGCGGGAAGTCCTGATGGGAAGAAATCAGTACGAACTGGATATGAGCAGTCAGGCAGTGGTGGATTATCTGATCGAGATTTTTGATAAGCTGCTGACGGAACATGAGATTGACTATATCAAATGGGATATGAACCGGTATGCGGCGGAGGTGGGTTCTGCTGCATGGCAGAAAGACAGATGGAAAGAACTCCATTTCCGCAACACGATGGGTGTCTACCGTTTGATCAGAGAATTGCGGATGCGTCATCCGCAGGTGGAGTTTGAGGCCTGTGCTTCCGGCGGCGGCAGGGTAGACTATGGTGCGCTGCGCTGGTTTGACGAGTACTGGCCCAGCGATAATACGGATCCGCTGGATCGGCTGTTTATGCAGGAATCCTACAGTTATTTTTACCCGATCAAGTATATGCGGGCCTGGCTGACGGATGATTTTGGCATGAATCAGCGAAAGATACCGCTGCCGTTTGCCATGCACAGTGCGATGTGCGGTACGCTGGGAATCGGTATCGACTTAAACACTGCCACAGAGGAGCGGCGCAGTCAGATCGCGTCTTATATCAGAGCGTATAAAGAAGTTCGCGACGTGATACAGTTCGGTGATTTGTATCGTTTGCGGTCTCTGCGGGAAGGGGATGTCCATGCGGTACAGTACGGGCTGCAGGAGAGACAGGTGGTCTTTCTTTTTCTGGATCATGAGCGATACGGCAGCCGGTATCAGACGGTAAAACTGCGGGGATTAAAGGAAGACAGTCTGTACTGTTATGAGATAGACGGGCAGGAATGCAGGAAGACGGGTGCTTTCCTGATGAACCGGGGTCTGGAAGCAGCATTGCAGGGAGACTACGACAGCAGGATGGTAGTGCTCAGGGAAGTCGGATGATGCCGCGATGCAGTGACGACAGCGCGTGCTGCCGGGAGGGGCTATGTCAGAGATCAGGTATATAAAATGGAAGAATCTGGACGGAATACAGATTGAGAATGCATGGATCAGGGCAGTGATCCTCCCTGATCTGGGCGGTAAGATCGCCTCTGTCTGTTACAAAAAAAGGCAGTTTGAGTTTGCTGCCCAGTATCGGGGAGAAGTTTATCGGCTGCCGGGTATGGATGCGGATTTTTCTGACTATGATGCTGCCGGGCTGGACGATGCGTTTCCGAATATTGTGAAGGCTGAGGTTTTCTGTGGTGGGAAGGGGAAGGTGCTGTATCCGGATCACGGGGAAATCTGGAGCAGCCGTTTTTCTCACAGGATCAGGGAAGACGGGGTGGAACTTTACTGCAAAAGCAGCCGCTTTGCCTATCGTTACCGGAAGCGGATCGCCTTGACGGACAGCGGGCTTACGCTGTCTTATGAGATAGAAAATGAGGCTTCGGAACCTCTGCCGTGCCTTTGGGCCTTTCACGGACTGGCAAGATATGAAAAGGATATGGAGCTTTTTTACCCGGAAAACATACAGGGATTTGAGAATGTATTATGCAGCCCGGAGCTTGGTGAGGCGGGCAGGCATTATGGGCCGGACGGTTCCGGATATGATTTCGGACGGATGCCCGGTGACGGGACCATGGTCAAGTATTATGTGGGACATAAGCTGGTGGAAGGGCATTGCGGTTACCGTTACCCGAGTCAGGGCGTGGAATGTCTGTTGGAATATGACGCTTCGAAGCTGCCCTACCTGGGGGTGTGGATCACCACGGGAGGCTATCGCGGAGACTGCAACTGCGCGCTGGAACCGGCCAGCGGATACTATGACGACATCCGTATCGCGGCTGAGAACAACAGCCTTTGTATGCTGGAAAAAGGGAAGCCGTTTGTGTTTTCGATCGCGATTAAATTCAGAGAAATTTGAGGTCAGGAGAATATGGTTATGAAAGAGCAGAATGTCAGCGTATGGGAAGAGGATGTGGTCATTCCGACCTATCCGATCGGGAAACCGAACAGAAATCCCATGTTTTTGGAAAAGAGAGTATACCAGGGAAGCAGCGGCAGGGTGTATCCGCATCCTGTGATCGATAAGATCTGCGATGAAAAGACGGATCATACATACCATGCCGTGTATCTGGAAAATGAATATCTTAAGATCATGGTGCTCCCCGAATTGGGAGGCCGGATCCAGAGAGCGACGGACAAGACGAACAACTACGATTTTGTCTACTACAATCATGTGATAAAGCCTGCACTGGTGGGGCTTGCGGGACCGTGGATATCGGGCGGGATCGAGTTTAACTGGCCGCAGCATCACAGACCAAGCACTTACGATCCGGTGAGCTTTACTACCGCCAGAAATGCGGACGGAAGCTGTACGGTGTATGTGAGTGAGGTGGAAAATATGTTCCGCACCAAGGGGATGGCGGCGTTTACCCTGTATCCCGGAAAGGCCTATCTGGAGATTCGTGCACAGCTGTATAACCGTACCAATACACCGAAGACGTTTCTGTGGTGGGCGAATCCGGCGGTGCCGGTCAATGACAATACGCAGTCAGTGTTTCCACCGGATGTGCATGCCGTGATGGATCATGGGAAAAGGGCGGTATCCACATTCCCGGTCGCTACCGGAACCTACTATAAAGTGGACTATTCGGAGGGCGTGGATATCTCCCGCTACAAGAACATTCCGGTGCCTACTTCTTATATGGCCTATCACTCGGACTATGATTTCGTGGGCGGCTATGACTACAAAGAAGAGGCCGGCATCCTGCATGTGGCCGACCATCATATTTCCCCGGGGAAAAAGCAGTGGACCTGGGGATGCGGAGAGTTCGGTCAGGCGTGGGACCGTAACCTGACGGACGAGGACGGCCCTTACGTGGAGCTGATGACGGGCTGTTACACCGATAACCAGCCGGATTTCACATGGATGATGCCTTATGAGGAAAAAACATTCACGCAGTACTTTATGCCCTACAAGAAAGTGGGCATGGTCAAAAATGCAACGATCCGTGCCGCTGTCGGCATGTCTGTCCGGGACGGACAGGGCAGCGTGACCGTTTATGCGACACAGCTTTTTGAAAATGCAGCGATACAGATCAGCATGGAAGACGTGGAAATCAGGAAAGATACGGCAACGATCTCGCCGGAACATACCTTCACCACAGAGTTCGCAGTGCCAAAGGACGTTGCAGAATGGAAGATCCGCGTGACGGTGAAAGATGAGGATGGGCGGGAACTGGTTTCCTACGGCGGCAGTAAACCGGCCGAAGAAGAGATACCGAATCCGGCGACGGAGATACCGCTGCCGGAAGATGCCGGATCGGCGGAAGATCTGTACCTGTATGGAAAGCATCTGGAGCAGTATCGTCATGCGACCTATGAACCGGCAGAGTATTATCTGGAAGGACTGCGGCGTGAACCGGAGGATGTCAGGCTGAATCAGGCATATGGCAGTTTGTTGTTTGGCCGCGGAAAGATCAGGGAGAGCGAGGCATATTTCCGCAGGGCGGTAAAGAGACTGACCAGATCCAATCCGAATCCGGAGGACGGAGAAGCGCTGTACGATCTGGGACTTTGCCTGAAATTTCAGGAGAAATGGCAGGAGGCGTATGACGCTTTCTATAAGGCGGCCTGGAGCGGTGCGTGGCAGGATCCGGCATTTTATCAGCTGGCATGTCTGTCCTGCCTGCAGAAAGATTACGATACGGCGCTGGAACATCTGGAGCGTGCGCTGGTGCGCAATGGCCACAATATGAAAGCCAGGAACTTAAAGGCGGCGATCTTAAGAAGAACAGGGCATAAGCAGGAGGCGGCAGAGTGGACAGCTGCGTCCGAACAGATTGATGCATTGGATCCGGGCAGCAAATGTGAACGTGCATTTTGTGGCGATTCCTGGTCGGAACTGCAGGGGATGCTTGAAGGGAATCCGCATACATGGCTGGAACTGGCAATCGACTATCTGGAAGCGGGGATGGTGCAGGAGGCGGAAGAGATCCTGCGGCATGGAAGTGCCGTATCTCCTATGTCCTTCTATTATCTTGCGGTCTGTGCACTGATCCGGCAGCGGGAGGAAGAAGCAGGAAAGCTGATCCGGCAGGGAGAAGAGGCTGTTCCGGACTGCTGTTTCCCGCACAGACTGGAAGATCTGTGGGTACTGGAAAAGGTAATGACTCTGGAAGAGCGTACACCGATGGCCGCTTATTATCTGGGCAATCTCTGGTACGATAAGAAACAGTATGATGATGCGGTGCAAAACTGGGAGAAGACAGTCAGAGAGAAACCGGATTTTCCGACCGCGCACAGGAATCTCGCACTTGCGCTGTTTAACAAAAGAGGGGATGCGAAGGCGGCAGTCAGAGAGCTGGAGCTGGCCTGTTCTCTGGATGAGACGGATTCCCGCGTGTTGATGGAACTGGATCAGCTCTATAAGAAGTGCGGCCGGGGAGTAAAAGAAAGACTTGCGTTTCTGGAAGCGCATATGGAGCAGACAAGTGACAGAGACGACCTGTATGTGGAATATATTACCCTGTTGAATCTGGACGGACAGTACCGGAGGGCGCTCGATCTGACATTGGCCAGAAAGTTCCATCCCTGGGAAGGCGGAGAAGGAAAGATTCCGAAGCAGTATATCTTTTCGCTGGTGCAGCTGGCCAGAGAAGCACTGCAAAAAGACGATCCGCAGACGGCAGAGCAGTTACTGGTCCGGGCGGCCGGGTCCTATCCATACAATCTGGGAGAGGGCAAGCTGTATGGGGCGCAGGAAAACCAGATATACTATTATCTGGGGATTGCGAAAGAACGGCTTGGAAAGAAAGTAGAAGCGGATGCATGTTTTGAAAAAGCATCCACAGGAATCTCGGAGCCGGTAGGAGCGATGTACTATAATGACCAGCCGCCGGAGATGATCTATTATCAGGGGGCTGCGCTTGCAAAACTGGGCAGGACGGAAGAGGCAGAAGCTGTCTTTGAGAAATTGATCCGGTACGGGCAGGCGCATATGGAAGATGAAGTGCGGATCGATTATTTTGCGGTGTCGCTGCCGGATCTGCTCATCTTCGAGGAAGATCTGAACCGAAAGAATAAGATTCACTGCCTGTTCATGCTCGGACTGGGATATCTGGGGACGGACAGGGCAAAAGCGGATGAATATTTTGCACAGGTGGCGGCTATGGACTGCTGCCATCAGGGTGCGCTTTTCATCCCGGAAAGGGACAGATGAGCTCCTGTATCTGTCAGAATGCAACTGTTTAAATTTCCGAATTTGGATGCATATAATTTCCTTCTTTACAAATAATAGTAAAAACGTCGGCGGCTGTGAAGCGGCCGGCAGATTAAAATGCAGTGCAGCCATGAAATGTTATGGCGCTTGAGAGGATTTTACCATTACAAAAAAAGATTGCAGACCGTCGTACTGTATATCTTTGCTGTTATGAAAAAACTATATTTTGTAAATTTGGAGGGATAAATAATGAAAGCAACAGGCATTGTAAGACGAATAGATGATCTGGGAAGAATCGTAATTCCGAAGGAAATCCGCAGAACACTGCGGATCAGGGAAGCGGATCCGCTGGAGATCTTTACGGACAGGGAAGGTGAGATCATCCTGAAAAAGTATTCGCCGATCGGTGAGATGGGAACTTTTGCCAAGCAGTATGCGGAGAGTATGGCGCAGGTGTCCGGACATGTGGCGATGATCTCTGACAGAGACCAGTTTATCGCAGTGGCAGGCGGTATGAAGAACATGCTGGGCAAGTCGATCAGCAGGGAGCTGGAGGAGAAGATCGACCACAGAGAGAGCGTGGTAGCGGCCAAAGGTGACCGGAATTTCATCGAGGTGGGCAACGATCTGGAAGATGTGCATCACGAGGCCATCAGTCCGATCATCTGTGAGGGAGACGTGATCGGATCGGTGGTACTGCTGGAAACCGACCATAAGTCCAAGATGGGCGAGGTGGAGCAGAAGCTGATCCAGTCGGCAGCAGGGTTTTTGGGGCGGCAGATGGAGCAGTAAGAGCAGTAAGAAGCGGGAAACAAGACGGTGCATGGAGCAGTAAAGTGCATCAGACAATAAAAAAGCATGTCTGAAGGTAAGCAGTAAAGGATTTTCAGACATGCTTTTTTATTGTTCTGCACAGGCAGGTTGTCCTGCGGATTTTTTTGTTACGGCAGATGTTTGTTTCAGGGCGCCGTCAGCTTCGTTTCCTTGTTGAACACGATCACCGCCTCGCGCATCTCATAGGGGCCCATCTCATAATAGCCTTCTGTCAGACGGTTCAGGCGCTGCGCACAGACTACCCGGTTGGCGCGCTTGGGCTGATCCGTGATGAAGGCGATACCGTCTTCAAAATACTCCTGATCCAGTTCCGGATCGTCCAGTTCCTCATAATAAGGGTCGAAGAGATAGACATTGTCTCCTTCGATCCCGGTCAAAAGCACATAATGGCTGACATCCAGAAAGAGCCGCAGCAGTACGGCCCCGCCCTGCCGCAGGGCTTTGCCGATCCTGCTGTCACAGGATATGCAGACTTCTTCACCGGACAGGAATTCACAGGCAACGGGAAAGTTCTTCACCTGTCCGAACTGGTTGAGCCAGTTGCTTAAAAAAAGCATGGCGGAGGCGGAGGTGCCGCGTTTGCCGATTTCACCGTTTTCATTGTATGAATCGAGACAATAGAGCATAATATATTTAATGATGTCAGGATAGATGACTTCCCGGTCGAACAGATACCGGATCGCGTTGGTCAGGGATACCGGGCCGCAGTCGTATTCACTGGATTGATAATTAAGCAGATTTTTCATCACGATTTCCTTATGTAAAATAATATATTCGTAGAAAATATACAGCGCATTGCTTTTTTTGTCAAGATTATGCTATACTAAGTCGATTGGGAAAAAATAGAAATGCAGAAATGACCAATGGAAATCTGTGTGGAAGCGTCACAGATACAAAGCACTTTGCAACAGAACGCTTCGAAAATGGAGGAGAGACTATGAAAAAAATCAAAGGAAGACTGTTAAGTCTGTTTCTGATCCTTGTCATAGCGGTATCTGCTGTGGCGTGCGGCGGTGCCGGCAGTGACGGAAACGGGGCGGACGCAGACAATTCGGCTGCAAATGACGCTGCTGCAGGGGATGCGGCAGGAGAGAATACGGCGGAGGGCGATGCCGCAGCAGACGGGGAAGGCGCCGGAGCGGGGCCGGCCGTGGCGGCAGAGGGTGAGAAGATCATCAATATCGGCGTGACGGACAGTCTGGGCGGGGTGAACCCTTTTGCCAATGACCAGACAGAGCTCAATAAGTATGCGACGGATCTGATGTTCCTTCCCCTGATGGAACTGGATAAGGACTTGAATTTCCAGCCGATGCTGGCGGATTCCATCACCACGGAGGACAACATTCATTTTACGGTGCATATCGACGAGGCGGCGACTTGGTCTGACGGAACACCGGTGACGGCCCAGGACGTGGAGTATTCGGTGCTGCGCTATGCAAGCCCGGTGGTGGCCAACACCACGCTGCTGCTCTATGCTTTCGAGGGAACCGACGATGCGACGGGCTTCGTGGAGGAAGGGGCTGCTTCCATGGAGGGCCTGACGGTGAAGGATGATAAGACGATCGAGTTTACGGCCAAATATCCGATGGCGCTGACGACGTTCCAGAACAGCTACGGAAGATATTTACATGTTCTGCCGAAGCATGTCATCGAGAAATTCAGTGAGGAAGAGCTGACTTCCGCCGACTGGTTCAATGCACCGGATGTAGTCAGCGGGCCTTATATCCTGACGGGTTATGATCCCAACCATTATATTTCCTATACGGCCAACACGGCATACTGGAAAGGGCAGCCGAAGATCGACAAGCTGAATATCAAGATCGTGGACGGCAGCCAGGTTTATGCGGGACTGCAGTCGGGCGAGATCGACATCACACAGCATACGATGACGGCGATTCCGCAGGAGGATTATGACAGCATCGAGGCGCTTGAAAATGTGAAGGTGGTCTACGGATCCCCGGTGACCAATCAGTCTGCTTTTATCCAGACGGCGAATATTCCGGATGCGAAGGTGCGGCAGGCGCTTGTGTATGCCATTGACAGGCAGCAGCTGGTGGATCAGCTGTTGAAAGGTCACGGCGAAGTGATAGACGGATTCCTTTCCTCAGCGAGTCCTTTTTATGACGAAGGGATCACACCGATGGAATACAATCCCGAGAAGGCGAAGGAACTGCTGGAAGAGGCCGGATGGGATGGCTCCCAGACGCTGCGTTTCTATGTGAATTCGGGCGACAATACTTTTGTGAACGGAGCGCAGGTCATTGTGGCACAGTGGGCTGCAGTGGGAGTCAAAGCGGAGATCACCACGGTAGACCTGTCCACACTGATGACGGTGGCGGGCAGCACGGATTATGATATCATGGCGGTGCAGTATACTTATGCGCCGGTGGATCCTTACCCGGATGTGTCCTGGCTGTTAGGCGGCGAGGGAAGCTGGACGGGATACTACAACGAAGAGGTGGCGGCGGCTCTTGACGGGACGCAGCAGACCAGCGACGTGTCCGAGATCACCGGCTTCTATTCTACAGTGGATACGAAGATGCAGGCGGAGGTGCCGATGTTCTCCGTCTATGTCATCAGTGCGCAGGGGGCGGTCAATAACCGGGTGACCGGGGCGGAACCCAGCGTGTACGGGTTCTTCAACAATGTGCATAACTGGGATGTGACGCAGTAGCATAATATTTGGAGAACGGCAGGAATTGATTTTACAGTAGTCGTATGTCAGCCGGGTGCAGCAGCTGTGTTGTGCCGTGTGCTGCATACGGCGGAGCCGAAGGAGGTAACCTTATGCCGCATTTACTGGAAGTGCAGGATTTAACGACGGTCTTTGCCGGCGATTACGGATCAAATATCAGCGTGGATCACGTCAGTTTCCACGTGGACCGCGGGGAAGTGGTCTGCCTGGTGGGAGAATCGGGCTGCGGAAAAAGTGTTACTTCATTGTCGATCATGGGATTACTGGGAAGGGGCGGAGCTGTCAAAGACGGCTCTGTCCTCTTTGAAAATAAGAACCTTCTTACGATGACGGAAAAGGAGCTGGATACGGTCAGAGGAGATGCGCTGACGATGATCTTCCAGGATCCGCTGACTTCCTTAAATCCGGTATTTACGGTGGGCAGTCAGATCACGGAGAGCATCCGCATCCACATGAAACTGTCGAAGGAAGAGGCCAGAAAGCGGGCGGTTGGCCTGCTCATGCAGGTGGGGATGTCGGAAGCCGAGGCGGTGATGCGGAAGTTTCCCCACACGTTGTCCGGTGGTATGCGTCAGCGGGTGATGATCGCCATGGCGCTGTCCTGCAACCCGAAACTTTTGATCGCCGACGAGCCGACAACGGCGCTGGATGTGACCATTCAGGCACAGATCATGAAGCTGCTTGGGGAGCTGCGCCGGGAAAAGGACATGGCCATGATCCTGATCACCCACGATATCGGTCTGGTGGCGAATATGGCGGATCGGGTGATCGTGATGTATGCTGGCCAGATCGTGGAGGAAGCACCGGTGCAGGAGCTTTTTGAAAAGCCGAAGCACCCTTATACACAGGCGCTTCTCGAGACGGTGCCCACCATACGGGACGACAGGGAGAGGCAGCTGATGGCGATACCGGGCATGGTGCCGGAGAATTATGACGATATTGCCGGATGCCGGTTTGCGGACCGCTGTCCCTACAGGCGGGAGGCATGTGACAACCCGCAGGAACTGTACCGCTTCGGGGAAGGACATGCCGCCAGATGTATTGTGGCCTTTGAGGAAGAACAGGGGAGCGCAGTCTGAAACGGAAACAGGTAACAGCTGGGCAATGGGACTCAGCCGGAGGATGATTATAGTGGAAAAAGAGAACATACCGTTGATCCGGGTGGAAAATCTGAAAAAATATTATCCTGTCAAGGGCGGGATCATCACGCACACGACCGGCTATGTAAAGGCGGTGGACGGGGTCAGCTTTTCCGTGATGCGCGGGCAGACGCTGGGACTGGTGGGAGAATCGGGCTGCGGCAAATCTACCATCGGCAGGCAGCTGGTAGGCTTGGAGACGCCCACGGAGGGGAAGATTTATTATGACGGCGTTGACCTGGCTGCCCTGCAGAAGGACAGAAAGCAGATGCGGGAAGTCAGGACGAAGCTGCAGATGATTTTTCAGGATCCTTATTCTTCGTTAAATCCCCGCAAACATATTTATGAGATACTGGCACAGCCCATGTTGTATCACCAGATCGCGCGCAGGGACACGGTCGAAAAGGAAATCCTGCGTCTGCTGGATATGGTCGGGCTGCCGAGAACGGTGCTGGGCAGATATCCCCACGAGTTTTCCGGCGGACAGCGGCAGCGGATCGGGATTGCGAAAGCATTGTCCTTAAATCCTGAGTTTATCGTCTGCGATGAGCCGGTGAGCGCGCTGGACGTGTCCATTCAGGCCCAGATCTTAAATCTGCTGAAAGAACTGCAGAAGGAGCTTGGGCTGACGCTTCTGTTTGTGGGGCACGGACTGGGGGCGGTCAATTACGTGAGTGACCAGATTGCGGTTATGTATCTGGGCAAGATCGTGGAGTATGGCGACGCGAAGGAAATCTTTCATCATCCGGTGCATCCATACACACAGGCATTGCTGGAGGCGGTGCCAATCCCTGATCCGACGGAAAAAGGCAGGGAGCGCAGTCTCCTGCAGGGGGAGATCGGCAGCAGTACATGCCCGCCGGAAGGGTGCCGGTTCCATCCCAGGTGTCCTCATGCCACTGCGCAGTGCAGGCAGGAGATACCAGAGATGCAGGAGGTAAACGGGACCGTCGGGAAAGCGTTGGAGGCAGATGCAGGAAGCAGGAAAGCGCAAGGCAGAAATGCGGGCAGTGTGAAAGCATGGGAAGCAGATACGGAAAGCGGAAAAATGCAGGCGGCGGAGATTGGTGACAGGATGACCGGAGACCGGGAGCAGGCGGAGAATCCGGGCGTGCATATGGCGGCCTGTCCGGTGGTGCTTAACGGTTAGGCGGAAGCGAGGAAGTTATGGGGAAATATATTTTAAAACGTATTTTGATCGCCATTCCGGTTTTGATCGGCATTACGGTCATTGATTATACGATCATGTGTCTGGCGGGCAGTCCGCTGGAGATGCTGCAGGGGCCGCGGGTGTCGGAGGCGGCCGTGGAGGCGAAGCGGATCGCGCTTGGACTGGATCAGCCGGTGCTGGTGCAGTATTTCGTCTGGCTGGGAGAGCTTCTGCAGGGGAATATGGGCTATTCGATGAAGTCGTTTCAGCCGGTCAGCGGCATGATCGGCAGCCATATCGGTCCTACGCTGCTCCTGATGGGCGTGTCCCTTCTGGTGAGTCTGCTGCTGGCGGTTCCGGCGGGAATCTACAGCGCGATCCGGCAGTATTCCAAAGGAGATTATGCGGTGGTGACGGCTTCCTTTCTTGGCAGCAGCGTGCCGGGGTTCTTCCTGTCGCTTCTGCTGATCTATCTTTTTACGGTGAAGCTGGGCTGGCTGCCCTCCAGCGGAATGACGACGCTGGGGACGCAGGGAGGTGCTGCGGATGTGGCAAAACATATGGTGATGCCGGTGACTGTGCTGGCCTTTTCCATGGCGGGCAGTAATATCCGCTATATCAGGAGCGCGATGCTGGAAATCCTGCAGCAGGATTATTTGCGGACGGCGAGAGCGAAGGGAATCGGACGGTTTCTTGTCATCAACAAACACGCCCTGCGCAATGCGCTGGTGCCGATCATTACAGTCATCGGCATGGAGATTCCGATGCTGTTTGGCGGAGCGGTCATTATCGAGCAGGTGTTCTCCTGGCCGGGGCTTGGCCTGATGACGATGAGCGCCATCAGCAACCGGGATTTTCCGGTGATCATGGGAGTCTGCCTGTTATCGGCCATCGTGGTGCTTATGGCCAATCTGGTGACAGATATTCTGTATGCGCTGGTGGATCCGACGATTCAGCTGGATTAACGTGAAAAAGGGTTGATTCCGGTATTGACAGAATTCCGGTGAAGAGAAAAAGAACTGACAGAGTAGCAGAAGTAAAGTTAAAGTAATAGAAAAGTAACATTGCGGGAGTTGGTGCGAATGATGCTGCGGGAGATAGACAGGAAATTTTATGGAGAGGGCACGGCGGCGATTCTGGCCGAGTCGGGGATTAGAAGGAAATTCGGGAAAAAGGCCGTGTCTTCGGTCATGGTGATTTCCGGATCCGACGGGAAAAATGATGGCGGCAGAGGCCCCAAATCGGATATCAGCAGTGAAAGTTATCTGCAGACGGTGATCAGGCGGTTTAAGCGGCATCATCTGGCGGCGGTCAGTCTGATTGTGCTGGCGGTGATCGTGGGGGCGGCGATTCTGGCCCCGGTCATTGCTCCTTATGATCCGAATGATATTGCCGGCCCTTTTGCGGAGGGACCTTCTAAAGAATTCTGGCTGGGGACAGATCAGATCGGCAGGGATGTGCTCAGTCGGCTTCTGTATGCCACCAGGATTTCTCTGCTGGTGGGTGTGATGGCGACGCTCATCTCTACGGGCATCGGTGTGCTGTTTGGACTGGTGGCTGGCTATTTTGGCGGTGTGGCGGATATGATCATTATGCGTTTTACCGATATGGTCATGTCTTTTCCTTATATATTGCTGGTGTTGGTGGCGGCGGCCGTTTTTAAACCCGGTATGTGGAATATCATCCTGATCCTTGGTTTCGTAGACTGGCCGGGGATTGCACGACTGGTGCGGGGCAACGTCTTAAGCCTGCGGGAGACGAATTTCGTGAAGGGCAATATCGTGGCGGGGATGCCGCTTCGGCACATACTGTTCTCGGAGATTCTGCCCAATACGGTGGCGCCGATTCTGGTCTATGCCACGTCTGTGCTGGCGCTGTCGATTCTGGACGAGGCGGCACTGAGCTTTCTGGGACAGGGGGTGCAGCCGCCTACATCCAGCCTGGGCAATATGTTAAACGGAGCCCAGTCGCTGACAGTGCTGACGACACAGCCCTGGCTGTGGATTCCGCCGGGCCTGCTGATCGTAGTGATAGTGATGGCGATCAACTTTATCGGAGATGCGCTGCGGGATGCACTTGACCCGAACAGCGGGAGATAGAAGGCGCAGCGCAGGTGAACAGGTGTAGTCGCGAATCTGAACAGCGCATAGACTGAGGCGGCAGAGCGAAAACAGGACAGGTGCATGATAAGATGGACGAAAGGATTCACAGCAGAGGAAGGAAGGGTGAACAAGATGGCATTAGAGGATAAAAGACAGTTGGAACAGTATCTGATAGAGCAGTTTGAGTGGTTTCACAGGCATCCGGAGTTGTCTTATGAGGAAGTGGAAACGACGGCAAAGATACGGGAGCTGCTGACGGAGGCGGGAATAGAAATCCTGCCGTACCCGCTTGCTACGGGACTGGTGGCGGTGGTGCGGGGAACCGGGAAGGCGCCTGACGGAAGCAGGAAAACCCTTGCCCTTCGGTGCGATATCGACGCGCTCCCCATTGTGGAGGAGGCGGAGATTCCCTATGCTTCCGAAAGCAGGGGGAAAATGCACGCCTGCGGTCATGATCTGCATATCACGGCCGGGATCGGGGCGGCGCTTTTGTTAAAGGAGCGCAGTGAAGAGCTGTGCGGCACGATTAAATTCATCTTCCAGCCCGGAGAGGAGGATGCCCGCGGAGCCATGAAGATACTGGAAACGGATGTGATGGATGATGTGGAGCGCATCTGGGGATTTCATGCGGATCCGACGAATGAGGTCGGCGTGATCGGCATCCGGGAAGGATATGTGACTGCGGCGGTGGACCGGTTCGGGATCCGTGTGAAAGGGATCGGCTGTCATGGCGCCCACCCCGATGACGGAATCGATCCGATTCCGGTTGCGGCAGCCATCATACAGGGGCTGCATACGATCGTGGGACGTAATGTGAACGCTTTTCATCCGGCCCTGCTCAGCGTGACGAAAGTGCAGGCGGGGACAACCTGGAATGTGATTCCCGGGGAGGCGGAGCTGGAAGGCACGGTGCGCACGATGGACAGGGAAGACCGGGTTTTATATGAGCGGAGAGTGCGGGAGACCGTGGAGGGAATTGCTGCGGCTTACGGTGCGGAAGCGGAGATCACTTGGATCGACAGTGCCCCGGCCACCTATAATGACGGTAAGATGGCGCAGCTTTGCGGGAAGGTTGCACAGAGTCAGGGGATGAGTACGGTGCCCGAGGAAATGTCTCTGGGCGGGGATGATTTCTCTTATTATATGGAGGAAGAAACGATGGGCAGGCAGATACCGGGCTGTTATCTGAAGGTCGGTACGGGCGTAGGCCATCCGATCCATCATCCGGCGTTCTGCGTGCAGAAGCGCGTGATCCTGCCGGCGGCAGAGTTATTGGCTAAAGTGCTGGAAGAGGATCTGAAACAGTGAGGACTGGAATATAGGATAGAGCGGAAATGGACTGGCCGGGGTTTCGCATTGCATGCGTGCCCCGGCCAAAGTGTTTATAATTTAAACTTACCTACTTCACTGTTTAATCTGTCCACAATTTCCAGATTGAAATCGGATTCTTTTCCGATGTCCCTTACGTGGTCGGCCAGTCTTACGGCAGTTTCCGCTACATTTGTTACCGCTGCCGCACTTTCGCTTACAGCTGTTTTCACATCTCCCAAAGCCGTTTTAATTTCGTTCATATTCAGCTTCAACTGCTCGTTTTCCGTAGCAAAGCGCTGCATCATCTCATTCATGTTTCCGACATTGTTTTGATAGCTTTCACTGGTTTCCAGCAGCTTTTCATAACCGCCGAGTGCTGTCTCATTCATAAATGTGATCATTTCCTGTGCTTCGGCTGCCAGTTCGTCTACCGTCTGAATCACCTCAGCGGTTACTTTCTGAATCTCTGTTGCAGAGGCGGCGGAATTGGAAGCCAGCTTCCCGATCTGGTCTGCGACTACCGCAAATCCTCTTCCAGCTTCTCCTGCCCGTGCAGCTTCGATACTTGCATTTAATGCCAACAGATTCGTTTCTTCGGTGATGGCGATAATGTTCTTTGTAAGTTCCCTGATCTTCTCTACATCCTTGGATTTTTCGATTTTCTGGTGAACCGTTGCTGCCATATTGGCAGCCTGAAGCATTGCGTCCTGTTTCTCTGTCACTGCCCGGTTATATACTTCCGAAGCACTTTTCATGATTCTGTCAGAAGAAGTGCTTCCGCTTACGGCCTGTTCATAAATACTCTCTATCGACTCAAATATCTGCCGGATAGATTCATTCACCTGAGACAGCGAAGCGCTGGATTCCTCCATTGCGGCGCTCATCTCTTCCATCGAAGCGGAAACGTCGGCAATCTCTGAATTGCCATATTCCAGCTTGCTTGACACCTTATGGGAGGAATCCTTTAAATATTCTGAATTCTGGGAGATGTTCAGCATAATTTCACGTATATGCTGAAGCAGCCCGTTGACATTCTCCGCGATCACTTCCATTTCGTCTCCGGTATGGACATCGAGAGTCTGCGTCAAGTCGCCTTCATTATGTACCAGATCATAGATTTTACCGTCAACTTTATGCAGTGTCCTGATCACTTGTCCTACTGTAACGTTGAGGATTAACAGGGCGATGGCCAGGCAGATCAGCGAAATCTGTATTACGCGTCCAAGAGCCTTAGACAAACGCTCCACGACTCCGGCCGCATTGTAATCACAGCCCACAATGCTGACAACTTCTCCGCTGCTGTCAATAAGGGGCATATATGCCGAAATCAGATCGCCGTCTGCGGTGGAATCAATATAGTCCTGCACATACATTTCCCCGTCGAAAACGGATTTCAATTCCTGATACGGCGTCTCGAAAACGGTGCCGTATTGATTGCCGTCTCCCGTACTGTCCGCGTCAACCCCGTAGTATACTTTATTGCCATCCGTATATAAAGTATACAAATATTCAATGCCGCAATCCTGCATAACGCCAAGCATGCTTTCCAGCAGAGCGTTATATTCTTCGCTTCCTTGTGACTCTGCTGATACCCCGGCTACCTGATCCGCGTCAATCACTTTTGTGGAAATAGTTGCCGCCATCTGTGCTTCCTCAACACCCATGGCGACCAGTCCTTCTTTAATGCGTTGGTATGAGGTGATACCCATTACCAGAGACAGTAAAATAATTACCAAACTTGCAGGGAACAGAATCTTAGCCCGAATACCAATGCTTCTTGTTTTTCCTTTTTTCATGTTAACGTCCTCGCATCTGTATTTTTATTTTCTGATTTACTATTATAGCAGAAAATCCTGTAATCTGGCATAGAATTAGTGTATAATTTTCAGATAACATTTCATGGACATTTGCCTGCTGTGCCAGGGGATCAAGGAGGCTGGGATATGAAACGGATTTTAATTGTCGAAGATGACAATCTTTTGAATAAGACACTGGCTTATAATTTGACTTCTGACGGATATAAAACAACGTCTGCCTTTGATGTCAAATCTGCGGTCTTTCAATTAAGCACTAACGAATATGAATTAGTCTTATTGGATATTAACCTGCCGGATGGTAACGGCTATGACTTGTGCAGGCTCATTAAGCCGGAGCACCCGGATACCGTGGTGATCTTCCTGACCGCCAACGATCAGGAAAGCGATCAGATACGCGGCTATGAGGCGGGCGCGGTGGACTATATTACAAAGCCCTTTTCCATTGGAGCCTTACAACGGAAAATCAGCGCCATGTTTTCTATGTTGGAACATCATAAGCCTACAAAGGATATTTACGATGATGGAAAGCTGTTCCTTGACTTTTCAGAACAGGCTGCAGGTCTTAACGGGAAACCGTTGGCTCTTTCCGCGATGGAGTTCAAGATGTTAAACCTTTTTCGCAAAAATCCAAAACAGGTACTTACCCGCGGGCAGCTTTTGGAAAAACTGTGGGATGTGGATGAAAATTATGTAGATGAACATACGTTAACAACGGCTATCAGCCGCATACGCGGCAAGATTGAGGCCGACGGCGACACCTATATCAAGACAATCTACGGCATGGGTTATCAATGGATGGGAGGCGAAAAGAAATGAAGCTGGAACGCCTGTCTGTCAAAAAGCTGTGTCTGCTTATCGGGGCTGGAGCACTGTTTTCCATGTTGGCAATTACGTTTATCTTTTTTGCCTTAACCGAAAATATTCTTATGCTGTTGGGTGGTGTTATGTTGACAGCCTGCACCCTTGTTTGGATTTCTTTATTGGTTCTGTTTTTCAGCAGGCGGTTGTCTGTCTTTACCGGCGATCTATGCCGGACGCTTGATAATATGATAAGCGGCAATGAGGAACCTGGACAGAGCAGCGATAGTGAAACACTTTTTGCCCGGATCAGTCACCGACTTTCCAGGTTATACAGTATCATGCAGGAGAACCGCCATAAAGTGGACGAGGAACGGCAGGAACTGCAAAGGCTGGTATCGGATATTTCTCACCAGGTGAAAACACCGTTGAGTAATCTGAAAATGGTGACGGATACGCTGCTTATAAAGCCGGTCACAGATCAAGAACGAATAGATTTCCTACAGGGAATCCGCAGCCAGACCGACAAGCTGGATTTTCTGTTTCAGGCACTGGTAAAAACCTCCCGGCTGGAAACTGGAGCGATCCGGCTGGAAAAAAGGGACGGCCTTTTGTTTGACACATTGGCACAGGCCATGAGCGGAATTGTCTACAGTGCAGAGAAAAAAGAGATTACTGTGACGGTAGACTGCCCGGAGGGGTTGCATTTGTCCCATGACAGCAAATGGACAGCGGAAGCACTTTTTAATCTGTTGGACAACGCGGTAAAATATACGCCTGCCGGCGGCAGGATCAGTGTTTCGGTGGAACAATGGGAAATGTATGTAAAGCTGGATGTGACCGATACGGGCAAAGGTATTTCTGAAAGTAATCAGGCGTCTGTTTTCCGGCGTTTCTATCGAGAAGAAGAAGTACACGATCAACCGGGAGTTGGCATTGGTCTGTATCTGGCCCGTGAGATCATCACCCGGCAGGGCGGCTATATCAAAGTAGTCTCGGAAATTGGTAAAGGTTCCACCTTTTCTGTGTTTCTCCCTGTAAGGTGATGGCGGACATCGCCTTACAGGATTTGGAAATGTCTGCATGTGGCTGTCGCCCGTGCCCTGCTCACAAAACCGGTGATTGTTCCTGCCGGATTAGTTTATACGTTCCTTTGCCCAGCTTTTTGACTAATCCGGCAGATTCGTTCCGGTTCAGGATTCTCTGCAGGTGCCTTGCGCTGCAATGCAGATGAAAGGCAGCCTGTTGTGGAGACGATCTTAACGGTGATCTGTCTGTTTATGTACAGCAGGGACTGCAGCAGAGCAGATAGTGACAGGATATAGGGGGAGAAATTCTTCGGTGAGTAATTGTAGGCGACATACCGTGAAAGCGGGAAAAGGCTTTGGTAAAACTTTCCGGTGTATCATATCCGTACTTACAGGCCAGATCCAGCACGGTCTTGTCTGCAGGCGATTTCGGGTTCTTCTGCAAAGGGCTGCCGTCTGCCACATCTTTGGCGCTAATATCCGAGAGCATATGCGTTTCCATATAATCGATCGCTTTTTTGAAACTCGTCAGCCAGTCCATGTTACCTCCCTGTCGTCCACATTGATTATGTTGTTGTCAATTTATCCCGCGTGCAATGAGCCAGGCACTGTACTTGAGCCGGGATTATTGACTGTTTGACTCCTGCCCTGATGAAGTCATTGTAACATATGCGCATGTGGAAGTCCTGACATTTTGGGCTTTTATTTGTCCCTTTTATGGGAATGGAAGTTTCAGAGCAGGGAGTGACAGCAAACAGTTAGCAATCTGCCGGGCGATCATTGCTTCCTTTATTGCGCCTGACAGATGCTTATCTCTTCTTTCCATATGCTTTATAATAGAGATTACAGCAGTACAGGGACGAGAAGGGAGTGGATTTAAGATGAATACGAATCTGGTAGCGGGGCACTTGCAATACCTGCGGAAAAAGCATCATTACACGCAGGAGGATCTGGCTAAAAGACTGCACCTGTCGAGACAGGCTGTCTCAAAATGGGAGACGGGAGCGACGATCCCCGACCTGGAGATTCTTCTGCAGTTGTCCAGCCTGTATGATATCTCCATCAACGACATATTAGAACCGGACATACAGCCCCGGAAGATAACGGATTTTGAACAGCTGTCCGTAATTCCGGAAAAGGAGCTGGAAGAGAGTCTGCAGCTGTTTGACGAGAAGGCGCTTGTAACAGCCCTGATGGGGGCATCGCCGGGGATCAATGATCTGTGTGAAAAACTGTTTCCTGCCATTGCGTTTGAAAAAATAAGAAATGACATTGGCAGAATCAGAATCGAGGAGGTGGAAAAGCGGCAGAAAGAGATCATTTCCATGATCAATCTGCGGGAGCTTGAGAGGAGGGGATAAAGTTGTTATTTGCGGTGCCCTGCATCCTGCTGCCGCGCAGGGAATTTCATCGGAATTGCATTTTTCCTCTTTTTATGGCATCATTAAGTAATGAAAAGGAAACAAGGCTATCAAGGGTTACAGAATCATAGAAAGAGGAGGCTGAGCAGGATATGAAATTACTGGTAATCGGCGGGGTGGCGGCCGGAACGAAGGCTGCGGCGAAATTTAAACGGGTGAATCCGGAAGCGGAGGTGACCATCGTCACCAAGGGAAAAGACATTTCCTATGCGGGCTGCGGACTGCCCTATTATGTGGGCGGATCGATCCCGGAGAAGGAGCAGCTGATCGTGAATACGCCGGAGAAGTACAGCACGTTGACCGGGGCGATGGTTTATCCGCAGCGGGAAGTGGTGGCGCTTGATCCGGCCGGGAAGAAGGCGACGGCGAAGAATCTGCGCACGGGCGCAGAGGAAGTCTACGAGTACGATGCCTGTATCGTGGCGGTGGGGGCATCGCCGGTGGTGCCGCCTCTGCCGGGCCTTAATCTGCCGGGTGTGTTCGTGATGCGGACGCCTGACGATGCGATTGAGACAAGGGATTATATTGCCCGCGACGGTGTGAAGCGTGCCGTGGTTGTTGGCGGCGGTTTCATCGGTCTGGAAGTGGCGGAGAACCTTCTGGAAAAGGGACTGTCCGTGACGCTGATCGATATGGCTCCGCAGATCATGCCGGGCTTCGACACGGAGATGGCGAATTTTGCGGTCCGTCATCTGGAGAAAAAGGGAATCACGGTGCTCACCGGAACGAAGCTTAACGGCGTGACGGGCGAGGAGAGAGCGGAAGGCGTGCAGACGGACAAAGGACTGCTGCCGGCAGACGTGGTAATCCTGTCCATCGGTATTCGGCCGAACACGGGCTTTTTGCAGGATACGGGCATGGAGATGTTTAAAGGCACGATCCTGGTGGATGATAAGATGGCGACCAGCGTACCGGATGTGTATGCGGCAGGTGACTGTGCGATGGTGAAGAACCGTCTCACGGGTGAGCGGCAGTGGTCGCCCATGGGGTCTTCCGCCAACATGGAGGGCCGGACGCTGGCGCTTTCGCTTGGCGGCAGAGATGTGAGTTATCCGGGCGTTCTGGGAACGGGCGTGGTGAAGCTGCCGGGGCTTTCGGGCGGCCGGACAGGGCTTTCCGAGGAGCAGGCGAAAGCGGCGGGCTATAAGCCGGTCTGTGTGCTGGCGGTGACGGATGACAAGGCGCATTATTATCCGGGCAGCGCATGGTTTGCCATCAAGCTGGTGGCGGATGCGGACAGCCATAAGCTGCTGGGCGTGCAGGTATTGGGTCCCGGCGCGGTGGATAAGGTGACGGACATCGGTGTGATGGCAGTGACCTTTGGCGCCACGCTGGAGCAGATGACATGTCTGGATCTGTCCTATGCGCCGCCTTTTTCCACGGCGATCCATCCTTTCGTGCAGGCGGTACATATGCTTCTGAATAAGCTCGGGGGCGATTTGGACAGCTTCACGCCGGCGGAGTATCTGGCAGGAGCGGCGGAAGGTTATCGTGTGATCGACGTGAATCCGGCGGGGCCGACCATTGCGGGAGCCACCTATGTGGATCTGTTAAAAGTAAAAGGTGAGGTGCCGGGGCTTGGTAAAGACGAGAAGCTTCTGCTTGTGTGTGCGAAAGGCAAGAGGGCCTATCTGCTGCAGAACAGGCTGAAACGCTACGGCTATACGAACACGAAGGTACTGGAAGGAGCTTCCTTCTTCAATGTGGTGAAGGTGGCGGATAAGCCGGGTGTGGTGACGGTGCCTGCGGAGGAGATCACCCGTGTCAAGGCGCTGGGCTGTCTGCACAATAAGGGCACCAATAAGTTCAACGTGCGCGTGATTACCAGAAACGGCAAGATCACCGTGGCGGAGCATAAGAAGATCGCGGAGGCGGCGGAGAGGTTCGGCAGCGGGGATGTGGTGATGACCACCCGTCTTACGCTGGAGATCGTGGGTGTGCCTTTTGACAGGATCGAGGCGCTCCGGGCTTTCCTGGCGGAGGAAGGTCTGGAGACCGGCGGTACCGGATCCAAAGTGCGTCCGGTGGTGACATGTAAGGGAACGACCTGCCAATACGGCCTTTTGGATTCCTATCGCCTGTCGGAGGAGATTCATGAGCGGTTCTTCCACGGCTATGCGTCCGTGAAGCTGCCTCATAAGTTCAAGATCGCAGTGGGCGGGTGCCCGAACAACTGCGTGAAACCGGATCTGAACGATTTTGGTATCGTAGGACAGAAAGTGCCGGTGATCGATCCAGAGAAATGCCGCGGCTGTAAGATCTGTCAGGTCGCTCTGGCGTGCCCGGTGGAGGCATCTCAGGTAGTGGACGGCAAGTTGGTGATCGATCCGGATCAGTGTAACAACTGCGGCCGCTGTGTGGGCAAATGTCCGTTTAAGGCAGCGGAGGAGAGTGCTTACGGTTACCGTGTTTACATCGGCGGCCGCTGGGGCAAGCGGGTAGCTCAGGGGCGGAAGCTGGATAAGATTTTCTTAAGCGAAGAAGAAGTGCTTTCCGTACTGGAAAAGGCGATTCTGTTGTTCCGGGAACAGGGCAGGACGGGCGAACGCTTCGCGGATACCATCAGCAGACTCGGATTCGAGAACGTGCAGGCCCAGCTTATGACGGACGATCTGCTGGCCCGCAGGGAAGAGATCATCGGGGCGAAGCTGCATCTGAAAGGTGGGGCAACCTGCTAAAGACAGAGTCCACTTAATGACATTGCCGGCAGGTCATAAGGCAGAATTTTTTCAGAGGTAAATTTTTTGACTGACAGGGAAAAGAGAAGGTTGTAAAAAGATGGAATGCATCAGCATCAGCCATAAAACGGCGGAATCTGCGGACAGACAGAGATGTTTTATCGTAAAAGAAGAAAGAGAGGACTGCCTGCGGGAGATGCTGGCGGTCTGCGGGATGGAACAGTGTGTATTGCTGTCCACCTGTAACCGCACGGAAGTTTATGTGCCGGGAGAGGCAAACCGTTTCCGGGCATTGGAAGAAGCGCTGGCCGGAGCGACCGGCTGTGACGGCGAGTGGATCAGAGGACTGGCCAGACGCTATCAGGGGCGAAAGGCACTGCAGCATCTTTTCCGGGTAGTCTGCGGGATGGAGTCCATGGTGATCGGGGAGGATGAAATCCTGGGACAGGTGCGGGATGCTTACATTCATGCCAAAGAGGCCGGCTGTACCGGCTATGAGTTGAATTGTATTTTTCAGGCGGCGCTGGCGTGCGCCAAACGGGTGAAGACGGAGACGATGCTCTCCAAAACTTCCGTTTCCGTGGCCACGCTGGCGGCAAATGAAGTGTTCCGTCTGCCGCTGCCCCATAAAACGGTGCTTTTGATGGGCAGCAGCGGACAGATGGGCGGCATCATCCTCAAGAACCTGCTGAGTCAGGAAAATATTCGCATTATCGCCACGATCCGGTCACACAACGGGCTGCTCCAAAGCGGCAGTCCACGGGTGGAAAATGTGCCCTATCAGGAGCGGTATGCTTATCTGCAGGAAGCGGATGTGGTGATCTCTGCCACGGCCAGTCCTCATTATACGCTGACGGCCGGCCGGGTCGGGGAAGTATTGAGAAGGGACAGGGAGACGAAAGAGCGGCTTTTTGTTGATATTTCCATGCCGCCGGATATGGATGCGGAGATTGGGCAGCTGGCGCATTGCCGTCTTGTGGCGTTGGATGAGATTAAGAACCTGGCCGAAGAAAATAACAGGTTAAAGCAGCAGGCGCTGGCGGATGCGGAGGAGATTCTGGCGGAAGAGCTGGAGATGCTTGGTAAGACGCTTTCATTCCACCGGTTTACGGAGACTGACCGAGATTGGAAGGAACGCTATGCGCAGTACCCGGCGGAAAAGCTGCTCTATTTGCTGCGGGATGAGCTGGACAGTGCATCGTTTGAAGCCGTTGTGCAGGTGCTGATGAAGCAGACAGTGTATGAGAAACAACGGTGAGCGCGTCAGGACATTAGATCATCAGAGTATCAGATCTTAAGTCGTGGATGAATGGTACAAAACGGATATCTGGCGGGAAATGACAAGATATCCTGAAAGCGCGCAGGGAAGGCGGCAGATAGTATGGGACATTTTCCTTTTTTTATGGAGATAGGCGGAAAAAAAGGTGTAATCGTGGGCGGCGGTCGGGTGGCAGCCAGAAAAGTGGAGAAACTACTCCCTTTTGGACCGGTCCTGACAGTGATCGCCCCCAGGATCGAGGATTGTATGAGGACATTGGAGAAGCGGCCGCGGGAGCAGGAACATGGGGCGGCTTCTCTTCTTTTTGCGGAGCGAGCGTTTGCGCTTGAGGATCTGGCCGGAGCGGATTTTGTGATCGCGGCCACGGATGAGGAAGCGTTGAACGGGCGTATTGCGGAGTACTGTCAGGCGGCGCGTATTCCGGTCAATGTGGTGGATGACCGGGAGAAGTGTACCTTCTTTTTTCCGGCGCTGGTGAAGGAGGGAGCCTTGACGGTGGGCATTTCCACGGATGGCAAAAGTCCGGTGGCGGCGGCCTGGGTGCGGAGAAAGATTGCCGGTGTGCTGCCGGATGGGTTGGGCAATACGATTGACTTATTGGGTCAAATTCGTCCGCTGGTGATGGAGCGGGTGCCGCAGGAGGCTGACAGGAAGCGGATTCTGGAGAAGCTGTTCCTGTACTGTCTGGAGAAAGAGGGCAAGGCAGCGTTGGAGGATCTGGCAGAGCTTTTGGCGGAAGAGATTCTGCGGCAGGACAGTTGTGCGGGAACGGAGAAGAACAGCGGCCGGCAGGGAAATGGAGAGTGTGATGAATAAGATCAGGATCGGAACGCGGGGAAGCAGACTTGCCCTGAAACAGGCAGCCCTGGTGCAGGAAGCGCTGCAGGCGGTGGATGACGGGCTGCAGACGGAGATCGTGATTCTGCGGACAAAAGGGGATATCATACAGGATAAGCCGTTGGCGGAGATTGGTGATAAGGGAGTTTTTGCCTCGGAGTTTGAGCAGGCGCTGCAGGAGGGGCGCATCGATCTTGCGGTGCATTCGGCCAAGGACCTGCCTATGACACTGGCCGGCGGCCTGACCATTGCGGCCGTGCTGCCCAGAGCGGACGTGCGGGACGTGCTGGTGGTTCCAAAGCAGGGGCGGATGCCGCTTCTGGCGGGAGGGAGCGAAGAAGCCCTGTGCAGGAACGGATGGAAAACAGATAGACGGTGCCAGGAAACGGGAAACGCCGGGAATGACAGGGAACGGAATGATTACCAGTGGATGAGACAGATGCAGCAGGAGCAGGACGATGGCGGTACGGCGTTTCGGATCGGCAGCGGCAGCAGGCGGCGGCAGCTTCTGGCCGGAAAGCTGTGGAAGAATGTAGTATGTGAGAATATCCGCGGCAATGTAGATACGCGGCTGCGTAAGCTGCAGGAAGGCGGCTATGACGGGATCATTCTGGCCAAAGCCGGGCTGGACCGTCTGGGGATCAATTGCAAAGGCAGTGACAGCAGTGGCAGTGGCGATGATGCGCCGGCATTTTTTTTCTGTCCCCTGCCGCCGGAAATGTTTCTGCCTGCAGCCTGTCAGGGGATGATCGCGGTGGAGGCCGTGCAGGGTTCGGAGGCGGAAGGCATCTGCCGGCGGATCACGGATGCGGAAACGATGCTTTGTTTTCAGGTGGAACGGGAAGTGCTCCGGCAGCTGTCCGCGGACTGCAGCGAGGCAGCCGCGGCCTGGTGCAGACAGGAGCAGGACGGACTGATTCTGGATGCCATGTATGCCGGGCACCGTGTGAAACATACAGGCAGCGTGAGCCTGCAGGAAGGCAGGCGTCTGGCGGAGCGGGCGGCCGGAGAGTTGAGGGAAAAGAGTCAAAGTTGAAGAAAAAGAGTCAAATTTGTGCCGCTTTGGATAGGGAGGAAAAGATATCTTGAATAAGGACAACGGAAAAGTATATCTGACAGGCGGCGGGTGCGGCGACATAGAGCTTCTGACCATCAAGGCGGCGGAAGTACTGCGCAGGTGCGATACGGTGGTCTATGACAGTCTGGCGCCGGAAGCGCTGCTGCGGTGGACGAAGCCGGACTGCGAGAAGATCTATGTGGGGAAGCGTTATGGCAGTCACGCCATGAAGCAGTCGAAGATCAACGACCTGCTGGTGGAGAAGGCGCTGGAAGGTAAGACGGTGGTACGCTTAAAGGGCGGCGACCCTTATGTGTTCGGCAGAGGCGGGGAAGAGTTTCTGGCGTTGCAGGCGGCGGGCGTTTCCTGTGAAGAGATTCCGGGTATTTCTTCTGCCATTGCGGTGCCGGCGGCAGCAGGCATTCCGGTCACGCACAGAGGACTTTCGGCGGCGTTCACGGTGGTGACGGGAACGGCGGCCGGGGAAGACGGGCAGTGGCAGGGAGAGGAGCCGGGGCAGGAGAATAAGCCGGTCCGGAAGACGGGTTTGCGCCTGGATTTTGACACGCTGGCGCGGCTTCCCGGCACGCTGGTGATCCTGATGGGAATGCATCATCTGAGAGAGATCACGGCGGGCCTGCTCTCGGCCGGGAAAAGCCCGGACACACCCTGTGCCGTAGTCATGGAGGGAACGACCGGCAGACAAAGATGTCTGCAGACGGTGTTAGGCAGGCTTTATGAAGAAGCAACGGAGCAGGGCTTTACCTCGCCGGCAGTCATCGTTGTGGGGGCGGTGGCAGGGCTGCAGCTGACAGATAGGGTGCCGGCCGCGGCGAAAGGTAAAGGGATAGAAGGCTGCCCGCTTGCCGGTGTTACGGTGGGGGTCACGGGAACACCGCATTTTGCGGGTAAGCTGGCGGCTGCGCTGGAACAGGAGGGGGCTGCGGTAAAAGACATGAGCTTTATGGAGGTGCGGCAGACAGGGGAGCCGCTGCCGGAGCCTGCGTCGTTTCGCTGGCTGGTCTTCACAAGTCCTAACGGCGTCAGCGTCTTTTTTGATAAAATGAAAAGGGAGCGGCGGGATGTGCGCAGTCTTTACGATAAAAAGATCGCGGTGATCGGGCCGGGAACAGCGGCAGCGTTGGAAGAAAACGGATTATATGCGGATTACATGCCGGATTTCTATGATGCGGAACATCTGGCATGGGGTCTGACAGAGAGAATCCTGCAGGAAGATGCGGCCGGTGAGGGGGAGTGTCCGGCTGCAAAGATGGAGCGGGTGCAGGAACAGGTGTTGTTTCTGCGGGCGCGGCAGGGGAGTGACAGACTGCCTCTTGTTTTTCAGGAAAAAGGTATTTCCTACGTGGATTATCCGCTCTATGAACTGGGAGTCTGTGAGGAGAAGCGTATCGGGGCGGTGACAGAGAAGCCGGATTATGTCGTGTTTGGTTCGGCGCTGGGCGTGCGGGCTTATTTTGAAGGACTGGAAGGGAACCAAACGGCAGAAAATGATGCGGCAGGCTGCAGCGCCGGGGAGGTGCTTTCCAGCCGGGAGTCTTGTGCCGGGAGCGGTGTGAGACAGAAGTATGTCTGTATCGGTGAAAAGTGCGGGGAAGAATTGCGAAAGCATACGACGGCCCTCTGTCTGGCGGCGGAAGAAGCCAGTGTAGAAGGGATCGTGGCATGCATCAGGCGGGACAGAGCGCAATGAGATTGGGATGGGGCGCATGAGATTGGACAGGGTGTATGAGGAACAGCTCCTGTGGCAGGACAGGAACAGTCAGAAAAGAAAGCAATAGAGGAGAAAAGCGATGTATCGATTCAGAAGGTTAAGGCGGGATGAACGGATTCGTTCCATAATGCAGGAGACGAGACTGCATCCGAAGAATTTTATTTATCCTGTGTTTGTGATAGAGGGAGAGAAGATCAAGAATCCGGTGGCGTCCATGCCGGGTGTTTTCCAGTATTCGGTGGACCGACTGGACGAGATTCTGGAGCAGGTAAAAGAGGCGGCCATCGGCGGCATTATGCTGTTTGGCATTCCGCAGCATAAGGATCCGCAGGGGAGTCAGGCTTATGCGGCGGACGGTGTCACCCAGAGGGCTGTCCGTTTTATCAAAGAGCATTATCCGGAAATCTATATCGTGGTGGATGTGTGCCTGTGCGAGTACACGTCTCACGGACATTGCGGCATGGTGTGTGGGAACGAGATCCTGAATGACGAGACCCTGCCGTATCTGGTGAAAATGGCGGTAAGCCTGGTGGAGGCCGGGGCGGATATGGTGGCGCCTTCCGATATGATGGACGGCCGGATCGCAGCGATCAGAAAGGGGCTGGACGAAGCCGGCTTTACGCAGGTTCCGATAATGGCCTACAGCGCAAAGTTTGCCTCCGCTTATTACGGTCCTTTCCGGGAGGCGGTGCATTCCGCGCCGGAATTCGGCGACCGCAGAAGTTATCAGATGGACTGCGCCAACGGGCAGGAGGCGCTGCGGGAGATTGGGGCGGATATCGAAGAGGGAGCGGATATCGTGATGGTAAAGCCGGCGCTGGCTTATCTGGATGTGCTGCGGGAAGCGGCGCTTACTTTTGACATGCCGCTTGCAGTGTATAATGTCAGCGGCGAATATGCCATGGTGAAAGCGGCTGCCGCCAATGGGTGGATCGACGAGCGGCGGGGCGTTATGGAGAACCTTACGGCCATGAAGCGGGCCGGGGCGAGGGTCATTATTACCTATCACGCATTGGATGCGGTGCGGTGGATAGAATATACATAGTAAACTACATAACAAATTTCTAATGTCGTTAACGATAAGAATGTTTTGGCAGGGAGGACAATATGGAGCAATGCAGATCAAAACAACTTTTTGACAGGGCGCAGCAGTTGATACCGGGCGGAGTAAATTCACCGGTGCGGGCTTTTCGGGCCGTGGGAAGGCAGCCCTTTTTCGTGGAGCGGGCACAGGGGCCATGGCTTTTCGATGCGGACGGGAACCGGTATCTGGATTATGTCTGTTCCTGGGGGCCGGGCATTCTGGGACATGCACATCCGAAAGTGGTAGAGGCGGTACAAAGAGTCTGCGGCGGCGGGCTGAGTTTCGGAGCGCCGACAGCCGGAGAAGTGGAGCTGGCGGAACGGATCAGCGTCTGTGTGCCGGATGTGGAGATGGTGCGTCTGGTCAGTTCCGGAACCGAGGCGGTGATGAGTGCCGTGCGCGTGGCCAGAGGATTTACCGGCCGGGAAAAGATCATCAAATTCTCCGGCAATTACCATGGCCATTCGGACGGTCTGCTGGTGAAGGCCGGTTCCGGGCTGATGACACAGTCGGTGCCTGACAGTGCGGGCGTGCCGGCAGGATACGCGGCCTGCACGCTGACGGCAGTCTACAATGATACGGAGTCCGTGCGCAGGCTGATGGAGGAAAATGCCGGTCAGGTGGCGGCCGTGGTGGTGGAACCGGTGGCAGCCAATATGGGCGTGGTGCCGCCAAAGCCGGGATTTCTTGCGTTCCTGCGGCAGATCACACGACAGACGGGTGCGCTTTTGATTTTTGACGAGGTGATTACCGGTTTTCGACTGGCGCTGGGCGGGGCTTCCGAATACACGGGTGTTCACGCAGACCTGTATACTTTCGGAAAGATTGTGGGCGGTGGTATGCCGCTGGCGGCTTACGGCGGCAGACGGGACGTGATGGCCTGTGTTGCGCCTCTGGGGGCCGTCTATCAGGCCGGGACGCTGTCGGGGAATCCGGTGGCGGTGACGGCGGGGATCGAGACATTAAAGATTTTGATGGAAGATACAGGAATCTATGAACGGATCGACAGGCGCGCGGAGAGACTGGCGGAAGCCTTTTGCCGCAGGGGGCTGACGGTAAACCGGGCCGGTTCTCTGCTTTCGGCATTCTTCACACCTGGCTGGGGAGAGCAGGAAGGCAGTGTGTCGAATTATGAAGAGGCCTGTCAGTGCGACAGAGAGGCGTTCTCCGCATACTTTAGCAGAATGCTGGATCGGGGAATCTATGTGGCGCCGTCCCAGTTTGAGGCCATGTTTGTGTCGGATGCCCATGAAGACGGGCTGATCGAGAGAACCTGTGAGGCGATCGGGGAATCGGTTCTATAGAGAGACATAATTTTTTTTGAAAAAACGAAAAACCGCATATAATTAGTTAAAAATCATATTGACATGGAACACGCCTTCCACTATAATCTAATCAACAAAGGGAAGCATCCCTTTTCAAGTGAAATTCTCATACCATTCGGGATGAAAGATCGGATATTTCCGATTCCGGCGTTATCAGCCATATTTCACAAGAATACAGGAATGGCTGGGGCGCGGCAGAATACGATGGAATCTGTCATGCAGCGGCCGGGAAGGAGTATATGGGCAGGAAAGATATGACAGGCAGAGTGTTCTTTTCCGATAAAGAACGCTTTGCGGAATTATTGAATCTTCATCTCTATCATGGAGCAAAAGTGCTTCTGCCGGAGAATCTGGTTCAGAGAAAGCGGGAATATTCTTCTCTTGCAGATGTCTATGGACAGAAGAACAGAGATATTCTGATGGAAGACACGAAGAACAGGATCTGTTACGGAGTAGAACTGGAGACGGAGGCGGATTACAGTATGCCGGAGCGTATCATGGTGTATGATGCCTGTGAGTATGAGCACCAGATCCGGGCAATCTGCAGGAAACATCAGGAAGAGGGAACATTTGAAGAGTTTCGGGACAGGAAGAGCAGGATGAAGAAGGAAGATTTTCTGCTTCCCACGGTGACGGTGGTACTGTATCTGGGAGAAGGACATTGGGAAGGAAAGCGGAGGCTGACCGATCTGTTTCCTTTGCCGGCGTATACGGCTGAATCATCGGGGAATGGAATCTGCGATTATACGTTTTCCCTGTTGGAGGCGGATTTTCTGAGCACAGAGGACCACAGGACAGATTTAAAAGAGTTCTTCCAGGCCATGCAGTGCAGGCAGGACAGAGAGAGATTAAAGAAGTTGCTTCGTTCGGACGGATTTCAGCGGCTTGGCCCGGAGACAGAGCTGACGATCGCAGCACACTTGAACATAAGAAGACTTGTACGAAGAATGAGGAAGGGGGAAGTGCCCATGTGTAAAGCATTTGACGACCTGATGCAGGAAGAGAGAAGGAACGGAAGAAAAGAAGGCATGGAGAAAGGGATCGAGAAAGGGCTTGAGAAAGGAATCAAAAAAGGGAAAAAGGAAGGAAAGAAAGCGGAACGGCTTGGTATCATCGGCAGAATGAAGAAGGAAGGGCTGGAGGAAGCGCAGATCATCAGACTGACCAGATGTACGAAGGAAGAGTACGCGGCGGCTCCAGTGATATAAGGAATTTTGTAACCGGAAACCGCGTGATTCGCGGGCACATGCATTGCAAACACTGATTTCCTGTGCTATACTTAGGAACGGTGCAGCAGAAATAATTTCGGAGGAAAACTGATGTTAAAAGATAAAACAATATTGATAACCGGCGGCACGGGTTCTTTCGGTAAGTGCTTTACCAGATACGTGCTGACGCATTACGAGCCGAAGAAAGTCATCATCTATTCCAGAGATGAATTCAAGCAGTGGATGATGGCGGAGGAGTTTAAGGAATTTGCGGAGAAGCTGCGGTTCTTTATCGGAGATGTGCGGGATGGGGAGCGTCTGCGCAGAGCCTGTGAAGGTGTGGACTATATCATCCATGCGGCGGCATTAAAGCAGGTTCCGGCCTGTGAGTATAACCCCAATGAGGCGATCAAGACGAATATCCACGGTGCCATGAATGTGATTGATGCGGCGCTGGACAGCGGTGTGCACAAGGTGGTGGCATTATCGACGGACAAGGCGGTCAATCCCGTCAATCTGTACGGCGGCACGAAGCTGGTGTCGGACAAGCTGTTTGTGGCGGCCAATGCCTATGCCGGTGTGAAGGATATCAATTTTTCCATCGTCCGTTATGGAAATGTGGCGGGCAGCAGAGGTTCCGTGATACCGCTTTTCCATAAGCTGATCAAGGAGGGAGCGAAGGAGCTTCCGATCACGGATGTACGGATGACCCGTTTCTGGATCAGTCTGACGCAGGGTGTTGAGCTTGTTATTAAGGCTTTGGCGGAGGCTACCGGCGGAGAGACTTTTATCAGCAAGATACCTTCCTTTAAGATCACGGATCTGGCGGAGGCGATGCTGCCGGGATGCAGTATCAGGGAGACCGGCATCCGTCCGGGAGAGAAGCTGCATGAGATCATGGTCACCACGGAGGATTCCTTTACGACTTACGAGTATGATAAGCATTTCATCGTCTATCCGCAGATGACCTGGAATAACAGGCAGCAGCCGGATTTGAGCGGCAGGAAGGTGGAGGAAGGGTTCTCCTACAGTTCCGGTACGAATACGGAGTGGCTGTCGGTGGAGGATATCCGCGAACTGCTCAAAGGGGTAGAGCTGGAGAAATAAACAGCACAGTTTTGTAATTGTTACGACGAGTGGCGAGGCTGCGGAGGGTAACGAGCGTGCAGGAAGAAAACAGAAGGGCATGCATGAAAAGTGCATGTCCTTTTTAACCTTAGCGGCCGGCAGGCGGACGGAAGAAAGGAAGATAAGGGGAATGAAGAAACCAGCGATCGAGGGCGGCACACCCGTCAGAGAGACGAAAATATATTATGGACATCAGTATATTGACGATGCCGATATTCAGGCTGTAGTGGATGTATTAAAAAGTGATAACCTGACCTGCGGGCCGAAGATCGGGGAACTGGAAGAGAAGTTATGTCAGCTCACCGGTGCGCGCTATGCGGTGGTGTGCAGCAACGGCACGGCGGCCCTGCATATGGCGGCGATGGCGGCAGGCGTGGGAGCAGGGGACGAGGTGATCACCACCCCCATTACATTTGCCGCATCAGCGAACTGCGTTCTTTACTGCGGCGGCAGACCGGTCTTTGCCGATATTGATCCGGAGACGTATAATATCGATCCGGAGAAGGTGGAGGCAGCGATCACTGAGAGAACGAAGGCAGTCGTGGCGGTGGACTATACCGGGCAGTCGGTGGAGCTGGATCGGTTGTCGGAGATATGCAGGAAACATGGACTTGTGTTGATCGAGGACGGCGCCCATGTGATCGGGACCACCTATAAGGGCAGAGCCAACGGTTCCATTTCCGACATGACGACGTTCAGTTTCCATCCGGTGAAGACCGTTACCGGCGGTGAGGGCGGCGCGGTGCTGACCAATGATGAGACTTTGTATAAGAAGCTGCTTTTATACCGCGCTCACGGTATCACGAGGGAAGAAGCGCAGATGGAGCATGAAGCAGACGGCTCTTGGTATTATGAGCAGGTGGAGCTGGGCTATAATTATCGTATGACGGATATACAGGCGGCGCTGCTCATCAGCCAGCTGGACAAGCTGCCTCTTTTCAAACAGAGGAGAAAAGAGATCGTAGCCAGATATAACGAAGCCTTTGACAGGCTGCCGATGCTTTTTGTACAGAGGGAGATTCCGGAATCGGATACCACAAGGCATCTCTATATCCTGCGCATCGGGCCGGAGAGGCTGACCATCGGCAGGAAGCAGTTCTTTGAAGCGCTGGCAGCGGAGAATGTATGCTGCAACGTGCACTACATTCCGACCTACTATTTCCCGTATTATGAGAAACTGGGTTATAAAAAGGGTCTGTGTCCGAACGCTGAAAAATTGTACGAAGAGATGCTGTCACTGCCCTTGTACTACGCCATGACGGATGCGGATGTGGAGAGCGTGATCGAGGCGGTGACGAAAATTGCCCTGTATTATGAGAAAAAATAATCTGTCATAGGTTATGCAGATCTGCCTCTCAGGTAGAGTGCATGGCAATAACAGCACACAGCAACAGCAGGGATGGATACAGATGAAATTATCAATCATTGTGCCGGTCTATAATATGGCGGCTGAAGGAAAATTAGAATACTGCCTGAATTCCCTTGTGGCGCAGACGATAGGGGATTACGAGATCATTGCGGTGGACGACTGCTCTACCGACGATTCCTGGAAGATCCTGCAGGATTACCAGAAGCGTTATCCAGAGAAGTTTTGCGCCATTCACTCTGATGTAAACCAGAAGCAGGGCGGGGCCAAGAATATCGGTATGGCGGCGGCGCAGGGAGAGTGGATCGGATTTATCGACAGTGATGACTGGATCACGCCGGATTTCTATGAACGACTGATCGGAAAGGGTGAGGAGACCGGGGCCGATATGGTGGGCTGTGACTATCACATGACCGGAGAACACAGCATGAAGGTGGGGCAGGTAGTGCACAATAACAGGCCGGAGCAGACCGGGGTACTGAATGAAGAGAAATATCGTTCCCTGATTTTGGACGGCGGCAGTCTGGTGGTGAAGGTGTACCGCAGGGAGATCGTGATCGACCATCCGAGCCGCTTTCCGACCGGCATTTTTTATGAGGATAACGCGCTGGCCAATTCCTGGATGCTGCGGGCCCGTCATTTTGAATATATCGAAGAACCGTTGTATTACTATTATCAGCATGATACGTCCACAGTGCATACGATCACAACGCGCAGATGTGAGGACCGCATGGAAGCCGGGCGCATCATGCTGCGGGAAGCTGTACAATACGGGTATCTGGAGAAGTACCGGCCGGAACTGGAATTCAGTTTTGCCACACTCTTCTATGTGAATACGCTTTTCACGTATATGCAGGGTGTGCGGCCGGTGCGGTATGGGTTTGTCAAGAAGCTGGGGCAGGAGATGCGTGCGGCTTTTCCGGATTTCCAGGAAAACAGGTACTACCGGGAGCGCATCGGAGCGGAGGAGAAGAAGCTGGTGCGGATGCAGATGGCATCTACCCTAAAATTTATCGTATATTACAAACTGTTATGGGGCTATCGTAAGTTCAGGAAGCATTTTGGCCCGTAGAACGGGATTGATGGAGAGGCGACTATGCAGACAGAAGAGATGTCCATGAAAAGTAAAATCATCTATATTGTGTTCGTGTGCTTTATAACACTGCTGATCTGGCTTGGAGACGAGGGGCACAGACCGCTGGCCTATACGGGTTCTGAGCTGCTGCACTCGGTGGGGCTGATCGATTCGGAGTATGGGCTTGTCATCAGAGAGGCTGTGTCGAGAAACGGGGCGGTGGCGAATACGCCGCAGTATGTGATGAATAAAGGCAGCTATACAGCTACGTTGCGTTACAGGGCAGAGGCAGAGGATTCGGTTCTGGAGCTGTGGGAGCAGGGGAAGAAAATGGCCGGCTGGTCCATCGATCCCTCTGAGACAGAGATGACGGTCGATTTCACATTGCCAAAAGACATGAAACAGCTGCAGCTGCGTGTCAATTACAGCGGCAAAGGGGAACTGACGGTTCAGGAGCTGGAGATCAGGCCCTATACGCTGTTTTATTCAGACAGTTATTTTTTCATGATACTGTTTCTTTCATGCAGCCTGCTTCTGTGGTGGTATCTGCAGGGAGGCAGTGCGCGGTTTTCCAGAGAGCAGATCGTGGACTGGGGTGTCATTCTGGGTGTGGCGCTTCTGGCAACGACGCCCATGATGCAGACTTATCTCTATAACGGGGATGATCTCTGCTACCATCTGGCCCGTCTGGAGGGATTGAAGGACGGTATCCTGGACGGGCAGATTCCGGTCAACATTCAGCCGGACGGCCTGAAAGGCAATGGCTACCTGAATACCATGTATCCCTATCTGTTTCTTTATATAGGGGCTTTTTTGCGCATATGCCGCGTCTCGCTGGGACTTTCCTATAAGGTGCTGATCTTTCTGGCCAATCTGGCCTCGGCAGTGTGTGCCTATACAGCGGTTAAGTCCATGTGCAGATCACGCAGGAGCGTGATTTTGGCGGTGGTGCTGTACACGCTTATGCCTTACCGGTTTACCAATATTTTCTCCAGAGGAGATCTGGGGGAGACGCTGGCGCTGATCTTCTGGCCGCTTATCATTGCGGGTCTGTATCATGTGATACTGGGCGAGAGAAGAAGATGGTACTACCTGGTGATCGGTTTTAGCGGCGTACTGCAGAGCCATATTTTAAGCGCGGCTTTTGTGGCGGTTTTCTGTGTGATCACGGCTCTGTGTTTTTGTGTACGTATTTTTCAAGAAAAAAGATACAAAGAGATCGGCAGGGCGGCCGGTATGACGCTGCTGTTGAATCTGTGGTATCTTGTACCTTTTCTGTATTATTATTTTGGGGAAGAGCTGAGCACGGAGGTGCTGCGGTGGAGCGGTTATTTCGAACAGTCGGTCAATCCGTCCAACTTTACGCAGAGCATCAGTCTTTACAACAAGCAATATTTTTCGCTGGGGCTGGCACTGCTTGGCTGTGTGGGAATCGGGTTGCTGAGATTTCTGTGTGAGCGGCAGCGGGAACGGACAGGCCAGGACGGCTATCTGCTGTATCTGTTTGTGACGGGATGTGTGCTCGCCTACATGACAACGGGATATTTTCCGAGTCTGGCACTGCTGGACAATGAGCTGTTTGAGAATATCGTGACGATGATCCAGTTTCCATGGCGTTTTCTGGGGCCGGCTTCTGCCTGCTTTCTGTTTGTGGGGGTGATCGGTCTGGCTGAGTCGCAGATTCTGGCGCCTTACCGGAATCTTGTGTTTACGCTGCTTGTGGGGCTGAATCTGCTGGTGATCGTGTCCGTGCCCATGGACAATAACCATATGCCTTACAAAAATGCAGAGGCGGTGGCTTCCAAGGGGCATGAGAGTAAGCTGGCGGCCAATATCGGCCTGTTCTATCCCCATGAGTGGCGGATTGAGGGGGCGTCCGATGAGCGGATGGTTTCCAATGTAGTCACTTCCGACATGCACAGCGTAACGGTCCACAGTTTTGAGAAAAAGGGAACAAAGGCGGCGGTCTCTTACACTGCGGTCAAGGAAGGCTGTTTTATCGAGCTGCCGATACAGGGATATCTCGGATACAGTGCCTGCGATGAAAACGGAGAACGTCTTGAGACCGAGCGCGGCGGTGGGGCAAGGATACGGATCCGGACCATCGGGGACGGCATGGAGCACAGGGTTTATGTGCGGTATGGGCGGCTGCCGCTCTTTATTGCGGCGAATCTGGTGTCGGCGGCGACGATCGCAGGGATCGGATGGCGGCTGTATCGGAAGAAGCGGGTAAAGGCAGGCTGATCACTGTATCAGCGCGGCGGCGATCCTGTCGGCGCCGGATCCGTCCAGAAAGTTCCTCATGGCGGCAGAGACGGCGGCGCGGGCCGCGGTGTTCGGCGCCATGTCGGCCAGAAAGCCGAGGATGCGCCCGATCGTATGGAGATCTGGCAGGACGGCATTTTCACGGTCCGGGTGGGCAGAGACGTTGGCAGCGCTGTTGTGGACGCAGCAGGAGACAGAATCCGCCGGGATTTCTGAACGATCTGCAGAGCGGATGTCGCCGGCGCAGGAGATCAGCTGCTTCTTTTCGTAGGATTCCACCACGGTGCGCTGGTTTTCGGCCATAAGATAGCTGACGGAGGGAACGCCCACTGCGCAGAGCTCGCACAGGGTCGTGCCGCCGGCAGAGACAGCCAGGTCGCAGGAGGCCATCAGGGCTGCGACTTCTTTCACATCGGTATGGATATGGATGGACGGACAGACTTGTGCAAGTGCCTGCAGGGCTTCGTAGCGCGTATTCGACCGGCTGGTCAGTACATGGTAGTGCAGGGAGCGCAGCAATGGCAGGCTTTCGCTTTTGAAACGGGCAGGCTGCATGGCATAGAAGCGTTCCCGCAGAAGGGATAAAGAGCTGTCGGCAGAGCCGCAATCCGCAGGCCCGTATTCAGGATAGAGGATCGTGAGCAGCGTTTCGGCGATCCGATAAGGGTCGGTGCCGCCGGTGGATAACAGGACATCTCCAGCCGTCGGACGGACTTCATAGCATACGTTGTCAAACTGCCGTCGCAGAGGCGTGCAGCGGGGGCCGAGCAGTCTGCGGGCGGCGTGGTCGTAACAGGCGCAGGGTTCCTCCGTGTCGTAGTTGATCAACAGATCCACGGCACAGTCGACGCTGCGGAGGTCATCCAGATATGCCACGCGGAAACAGCTGCGCAGCGCCTGAAAATATGCGGGAGTGGCATAATAGGAGTCGATGAAAAGCCATGGCCTGACGTGAAAAACATCAGGAACAGCAGGCTCGTCTGCATTGACAGTGTTACGGCGAAGCATGTTTTCCGGCGCGCCCACAGCGTTGTCTGTTCTGCAGAAAAACGGACAGGACAACAGCGCAGGAATCTCCTGCTCCGGGTTTTTGAAATCCGTGTGCAGGTTGCAGACCTGGAACTCCTGCGGGACGGCGAAGCGCTCACGCAGCAGGGAGAGACTTTCTTCATCGGAAACGATAAAGGCAACGGCAGCGCCCATGCGCACGCAGGCGCGGGCGATGGCAAGACAGCGCATCAGGTGTCCCGTGGCGATCTCACTGTTTCCGTCTGTTCTGAAATAAATGTCAGTCATATTGTATTCCCCTTTTTAAATATTTCCACGCAGTAACAGCATTGAGCAGGAAGCTGCCTGCCTTTATACGATAGTTTACGACGTTAGAACTTTCGTTTATATAATTATATAGGGCATGAGCCTAAATGGCAATGCAGGGCTTCGTTAGAGGGCTTTTTTTAAAATTCAAGTCCTGTCTTGCATGGCAAAGGCAGATTCTATATAATAGGACATGGAACTGTGCCGGGGCGTGCTTAAAAGGCTGTCAGCTGCACGCATTCAGAAACCGGTTTATTGAGGATACAAAGAGAGGAGTTCGAGCATGGTTAAATTGTTGGAAGGCGGCGCGTATCTGGTTCACGGAACGGAGATCGTTGCACAGGGCGCAGAGGCGGCGGCCGAGATTAAGAGTAAGACAGGACGGGAAGTATCCAGGGAGGAAGCGGCCAGGAATACGATGGCTTACGGTATTCTTAAGGCGCATAATACTTCCGGAAACATGGACAGGCTTAAGATCAAATTTGATAAACTGACTTCTCACGATATCACTTTCGTGGGTATCATACAGACGGCGCGGGCATCGGGACTGACCAGATTTCCCATTCCCTATGTGCTGACCAACTGCCACAATTCGCTGTGCGCTGTGGGCGGTACGATCAATGAAGACGATCACATGTTTGGCCTGACCTGTGCCAAGAAGTACGGCGGTGTCTATGTACCGCCGCATCAGGCAGTCATTCACCAGTATGCCAGAGAGATGATGGCCGGCGGCGGCCGGATGATCCTTGGTTCCGATTCCCATACCCGTTACGGGGCGCTGGGAACCATGGCCATGGGCGAAGGCGGTCCGGAGCTGGTCAAGCAGCTGTTGTCACAGACTTACGACATCAATATGCCGGGCATCGTAGGGGTGTACCTGACCGGAGAACCGGTGAAAGGGGTCGGCCCGCAGGACGTAGCGCTGGCGATTATCGGCGCGGTGTTCGGTAACGGATATGTGAAGAATAAGGTGATGGAATTCGTGGGGCCGGGTGTGTCTTCTCTGAGCGCTGATTTCCGGATCGGCGTCGATGTGATGACTACGGAGACGACCTGCCTTTCTTCGATCTGGCGGACCGATGAACAGATCAGGGAGTTTTATGAGATCCACGGCAGAGTGGAAGAATATAAAGAGCTGAATCCGGGCGAGGTGGCGTACTATGACGGCATGATCATGGTGGATCTGTCGAAGATCCGGCCGATGATCGCCATGCCTTTCCATCCCAGTAATACGTATACGATCAGTGAAGTGAATGAGAACCTGCAGGACATTCTGCACGATGTGGAGGAGCGGGCGAAGGTAAGCCTGGACGGGGCGGTGCCTTATTCCCTGCAGGATAAGATCGTCAACGGCAGATTCCTGGTGGATCAGGGGATCATCGCAGGCTGTGCAGGCGGCGGCTTCGATAATATCTGTGCGGCAGCCGACATTCTGCGGGGCTCTTACATCGGCGCCGACGGCTTCACCTTAAGTGTGTACCCGGCTTCCATGCCTGTCTATATGGAGTTGATCCGGAATGGCTGCGCGGCGGCGATCCTGGAGACGGGTGCGGTGCTGAAGACGGCGTTCTGCGGTCCCTGCTTCGGCGCGGGCGATACGCCGGCGAACAATGCGTTCAGCATCCGGCATTCTACGAGAAATTTCCCGAACCGGGAGGGTTCCAAGCTGCAGAACGGCCAGATTTCTTCTGTGGCGTTGATGGATGCCCGCTCGATCGCGGCGACAGCGGCCAACAAGGGTATGCTCACGCCGGCGACGGAATTCGATGGTGAGATCGGCAGATATAAGTATCATTTCGATGCCAATATTTATAAGAACCGCGTCTTTGATTCCAGGGGCGTGGCAGATGAAACCGTGGAGATCCAGTTTGGCCCCAATATCAAGGACTGGCCGGCTATGGGGGCGCTGCCGGAGAATCTGGTGCTGCGTGTCGTATCCGAGATTCATGATCCGGTGACGACGACGGACGAATTGATCCCTTCCGGTGAGACTTCCTCCTACCGTTCCAATCCGCTGGGACTGGCAGAATTTACGCTTTCCAGAAAGGATCCGGAGTATGTGGGCAGGGCGAAGGATATCCAGAAGGCGGAGAAGGCCAGAATGCAGGGAGAGCATCCCTGTCAGGCGCATCCGGATGTGAAGCCGGTGATGAATGTGATCAGGGAGACATTTGCGGATGCATCCCATGAGAATACAGGGTTCGGTTCCACGATCTTTGCGGTGAAGCCCGGAGACGGTTCTGCCAGAGAGCAGGCGGCAAGCTGTCAGAAGGTACTTGGCGGCTGGGCCAATATTGCCAATGAGTATGCGACCAAGCGTTACCGCTCGAACCTGATCAACTGGGGTATGCTGCCTTTCCTGATCGAAGAGGGAGAGCTGCCCTTCCACAACCTCGATTACCTGTTTTTCCCGGATATCCGCAGGGCCGTGGAGGAGAAAGCGGATGTGATCAGGGCCTGCAAAGTCTCTGTGGAGGAGAACAGGCTGACGGAGTTTACACTGAAACTCGGAGAGCTGACAGATGAGGAGCGGCAGATCATTTTGAAAGGATGCCTGATCAATTATAACAGAGTAGAGCAGTAAAACGCGGTATTTGCGGATTTATGCCGTTAACTCTAAATTACCCGGGCAGTGCATCCGATATAGTAAATACAAGGGACGGTTGTTCCTGGCCAGACGGTTGTTTCTTGAATCTGAATAATGTATAGACCATGGACGGTATTTTTTTGAGGGAAAAGGATTTTCTTTGGAGGATGCCGTCCTTTCTATTGCCATGCATCACGGATGATGCAGTCGGTGGCACAGACGGGCATAGATGGGGGTCTGGGCAAAAGGAGGTAAGTGTGAGAATCGATTCCAGTGTAGTAGCTATGGAATCCACCAGAAAGTATTCTTCTGTGACGGTCAGGTCTGCGAGGGGCTCTATGGTGCGTCGTACAGGGAATTTGAACAGGGATCCGGGCAATCTGGGCGGTTTCTTCGGCAGCCTGGACAGTACCGGTGAGAACACGGGACAGACAGAAGAGAATGGTAAGAACAACGCGAATTTAGAAGACATAACCACACATTTTCAGAATTTGTCCAATGCAGGGCGGGTATCCGGCGCCACAAGGCAGCAGGATCCGGTCATGACCATCCGGCAGCAGTGTGTGCGGTTCCTGCTGGATTTGTTTTTCCGGTTTCGCGGGGAGAACATGCGGGAAGAAGATCTGCCGGGGATGCCGGGCAGTTTTGGAATGAACAGCCAGCAGCCGGTCTATCAGGTAAATACGATCACAAATGAGTATTATCACAGGGAAGAGGAGCATACTGCGTTTGCCACACAGGGCATGGTAAAGACGGCGGACGGCAGGGAGCTTTCTTTTCAGCTGGAATTTTCCATGAGCCGCAGCTTTGAAGAATATTATAAGGAAACATATGAGACCGGATTTGTGAGCTATTGTGATCCGCTGGTGATCAATCTGGATACAAATATTGCACAGGTGTCGGATCAGAAGTTTTTCTTCGATCTGGATCAGGACGGCAAAGAAGAGGAAATTTCTTCCCTGAAATCGGGCAGCGGTTTTCTGGCGCTCGATCTGAACGGCGACGGCGTGATCAATGACGGCGGGGAGCTTTTCGGAACGAAGTCCGGCAACGGGTTTGCCGATCTGGCAAAATATGATTCCGACGGCAACGGCTGGATTGACGAGGCGGATGCGATATGGGAGAAGCTCTTGATCTGGACGAAGGACGAGGATGGCAATGATAAGCTCTACCATCTGTCAGAACTGGGTGTGGGCGCCATAGGGCTTGGCAGGACATCGACCCAGTTTGCGCTGAATTCTGAGAAGGATAACAGTCATAATGCCATGATCAGAAGTACGGGCATCTTTCTGTATGAAAACGGGAATGTTTCTACCGTACAGCATCTTGATCTGGTAAGATAACGGTATAAAAAAAGAATTGTCCACATACGAATAGTACATGGAAAACAAAGGCAGCAATCAGGAGTATGTACTGTGATGATGTGGGGTGTTTCATGTGAAGTATCATAGAATCGTCTTAAAGAAAACAAACAAAAGAGATGCGGGCGGCTTTCTTTTGTTTGTTTTTTTGCTGCCCTACGTGTGTGCCAGTCTGTGGGGGCATGTGGGGGAGGAGACAGAGAAGCTGCGGCAGAGAGAAGGCATGCCGCAGGCGCAGGAGGCGGCGGGGTATGAGATCCTGGTGAAATATGACTGGGGTGTCTGGACACTTCCGCTGGAAGAGTATCTGGTCTATAAGCTGAGCGCCGTTATGCCGCAGGAGTATGAGAAGGAAGCGTTGAAGGCACAGGCGGTGCTTCTGCGGACGGAGGTCGTGGAAGCGCTCAGGGAAGAGGATACGAAGAGCCTGCAGATCTCGGGCGGGGGCATGGAACGGTGGTACGAGACGGATACGGGCTCGGAGGCGTATCTGCCCTGGCGGCAGGCGGTGGAGGAGACGGCCGGCCTGTATCTGTGCTGTGAGGGGGAACCGATACAGGCTTCTTATTTTAAGCTGAGCAACGGACAGACAAGAGACGCCGCCGAGGTATGGGATACGGATACACGTCCTTATCTGACGGGTATCTCCTGTGTGCAGGATAAGGCGGCCCGGGATTACAGCAGTACCGTGAAGGTTTCCAGAACGAATTATATACGGACGCTGCAGGCCAGACTCACGGGAAATTTCTCACAACAGGAGATCCTGGAAGGGGCGGCGGTGTTCTATGACAGCGCAGGATATGTGACAAAAGTGTCGTTTTCTGCGGAAAATAAAGAAACACAGGAGATTGACGGGGAAGAGTTCCGCTATCTGTTTGACCTGCCGTCGGCATCTTTTGAGATGGAGCAGGAGAAGACACAGGTGATCTTCCGGGTAATGGGGGTGGGACACGGCTTTGGCATGAGCCAGTATGGCGCCAACTGTATGGCATTGAACGGAGAGACGTATGATCAGATTCTGGCAGAATTTTTTTTCAGGACAGAATTAGCAAAATTTGAATAACCTGTCAAAAATGGGTAAGACTAACACCATGTACTTGCATATTGTGAGAGGCGTTTTTGGGGCATTTCCAGAAGCTGGCCTGGATAATTCACAAATCAGAAAGGTAAGTTTGGAAGTAAAAATGAAAACAGGAGGCAAGGTTTCATGGTAAGGAGAAATAGAAACAGTGTTAGGAAAGAGCGGGCCATTATGTTGGCATCATCTGTGCTGGTATTGACGGCACTGACGGTCACCGGTGTTTTTGTAAAGCGAAATAACAATGCGGAGAAGGAAGATTATGTGGTGGACTTCGAGGCCATCGAGAAGAGCGATAATATGACCGCCGAGAATATGATGACCGGAGAGGAGCTGGACACGCTGTTTGCGGAAGTGGGCACGGACGATCTGGATTACGATCCCAGCTTTCAGGAGGCGAATTCCCTCCATGTAGAGAATACGGAGGGCAAACTGTCACCGGAAGGGATCGCAGCCAAAGACAGCAAAGAGGACAAGAAGACTGACAGCCGGGACAAGAAGGATGCAAAAGCGGTAAGCGAGGAGGATGAGGAAACTGCGCAGACGTCGAAGGAGATCGAGAAAGAGATAAAGAGCAGTGAGGCAAAGACCGAGGAACCCATAATCGAAGAAACCAGTAAAAAACAGGACAAGAGTAAGAAAAAAGAAGAGGAAGAGGCTGATGCAGGGATGTTTGACGAGTCGGTAGACACGGCGCAGAAGAATGAAGCGCCGGAGACCGCGGAGGCGATCTCCACGACAGTACAGCCCACACTGGATTTTAAGGAAGAGGACGGGCTGGTGTGGCCGATCGTGGGAGATGTGCTGGTCAACTACAGTATGGACAAGACCGTCTATTTCCCGACGCTGCAGCAGTATAAATATAATCCGGCCATTGTCATTGCGGCCAACAAGGGAGACAGCATCACCGCAGCGGCGGATGGACGCGTGGTATCCGTAAGCTATGATCCTGCGATCGGCAATACGGTGGTGATGGATCTTGGCAACGGTTATGAGCTGACTTACGGACAGCTGGAGAATATCACGGTATCCGAGGGAAGCTATGTATCCGTGGGGGACGGGATCGGAACCGTGGCCGCACCTACCAAATATTACAGCGTGGAAGGTACGAATGTATATTTCAAGCTGACGAAGGACGGGGAACCGGTAAATCCGATGGGCCAGCTGAATTAGGAGGGCTGTGAGGGAATGCGCGGGGATGTGCATTCCCTGTTCTCTTTGCGGTGTGGTGGAAAAAGAAGCAGGGAAGAGACAGACCAGACACTAATACTGGTAAAAGACGATCTGTTGACAACAGGAATAAGGACAGGAAGGAAAGAGGCGGATTGGGGTTATGTTGATCATCATACACGGGAATATCAAGACAATGGAGGGAAGGGATTACGAGGACGGTTTCTTGCAGATCAAGGACGGTAAGATAGCGGCGGTGGGCAGGATGGAGGACTGTGATCCGGCGCTTTTGCGTGACAGGAAGCGGGTGCAGGTGATCGACGCCGGAGGAAATCTGGTGATGCCGGGGATTATTGAGGCGCATTGCCATATGGGGATCACGGAGGAAAAGAAAGGGATGGAGGGGGACGACTGCAATGAAAATGTGAACCCGGTCACCCCCTGGCTGCGGGCTGTAGATGCCATCAATCCGATGGACGCCGCCTTCAACGACGCCATCAAAGCAGGCATAACGTCGGCCATGATCGGGCCGGGCAGCGCCAATGTGGTGGGCGGACAGTTTGCCTTCGTGAAAACCCACGGCAGATGTATTGATGATATGATCGTCAAGGCGCCGGCGGCGATGAAGGTTGCCTTCGGGGAGAATCCCAAGGTAAATTATGCCGGGCAGAATACATCGCCCGCCACCCGCATGGCGATTGCGGGGATACTGCGCGAGGAGCTGTTTAAGGCCAGAACGTATCAGCAGAGGAAACAGAAAGAGCCGGATATGTCTCCCGATTTCCGTTACGAGTGCTGGCTGCCGGTGCTTACAGGAGAGATTCCCTTAAAGGCACATGCCCACAGGGCGGACGATATCCTGACGGCGGTGCGCATTGCCGGAGAGTTTGGCCTTGGCATGACGCTGGACCACTGCAGTGAGGGACACCTGATCGTGGAGGAGCTGCGTGAGGCGGGCTTTCCGGCGATCGTGGGTCCGGATATGGCCAGCCGCAACAAGATCGAGGTCAAGAACATGGCGTTTAAGACGGCCGGTATTCTGAGCAGGCATGGTATTCTGACAGCCATAACCACAGATCATCCGGTGTCCATGATCCAGTTTCTGCCGATCTGTGCAGGGCTGGCGGTGAAGGAAGGGATGCCGCCGGAGGAAGGCCTGCGGGCCATCACGATCAATGCCGCCAAAATCTGCGGCGTGGACAGCCGTGTGGGCAGCCTGGCAGCAGGTAAGGACGCGGATGTGGTGATCTTTGACGGCAATCCGATGGAAGTATTTACCAGCGCTTTATGCACGATAATTAATGGAAAAATCATATATTATGATGAAGAGAGCGGAATTTTGTGATAGAATAAGGAACTGGACAGTTTTGCATCGGGATCGAAGATAAAAGAGAGATTTAAGATACCATGAGAAAGAGATTTTTGAAAATACGAAATTGCATAGTGCTGTGTGCGTTGCTCCTGACAGGCTGCGGTTTTGTATCGGAGTTTTCTTTTGATACGCTGCAGACGGGGAGTGAGGGCGAGGAACTTACGACGCTGGGGCTGACGCCGGAATTCAATTATGAAGTGCCGGAGAGTCTGCCGGGTATTCTTGTCGATCAGGTGGGATATGCGCGGGGAAGCGACAAGACGGCCATATTTTACGGGGAACTGCTGCCGGATACGTTCGAGGTGGTGGATGCGGAAAACGGGCAGATCGTCTATACGGGCCAGGTCGAGCCGCGGGAAAATGTACAGGAGGAGGATCTGCCGGTAAGCTACGGTGAATTTACAGCGCTGGAAACTGTCGGCACCTATTACATACAGGCGGCTATGGTGGGACAGTCCTACACGTTCGAGATCGCGGACGACCCGTATACGGAGCTGTTTCATACGGCGCTGAAGAAATACTACTATAACCGCTGCGGGCAGACGCTTTCTTCGGAGCTGGCCGGCGAGGCGGCCAGGAATGCCTGTCATGCCAGAGAAGCACAGCTCAAAGACGAAGCCGATGTGAAGCTGGATGTGTCGGGCGGCTGGCATGTGGATGAGACGGGCAGCCGGGATGTGTCCAAAGGGTGCAGGACGGCCAATTATCTTATGACGGCCTATGAACTGTATCCGGATGTGTTCGACGACCAGGCGGGGATCCCCGAGAGCGGCAATGACATTCCGGATGTGCTGGACGAGGTGAAGTACGAGATCGACTGGCTGCTCAAGATGCAGGATGCCACGAGCGGTGCGGTATATTCCGGCGTCAGCAGCGTGGATAACAAATCGGCGGGGTATCTGCTCTATGTGGACGGGATCAATATGAACGCGACAGTCCAGTTTGCGGCGACGCTGGCGAAATTCAGCTATCTTTATCAGAATTATGACAGAACTTTTGCGACTCAGTGCCTGCAGGCGGCGGACCGGGCTTACCGCTACGTGGGAAAATATCTGGAGGATGTCACGCCGGAGGAATATTTTCATGCCGCGGCAGAACTTTACCGTGCGGTCGGAGCCTACAGCTATCATACGGTGATCAAAGAATATCTATTGGGAAATCCGCTCACCGACATGCAGAATGATCATGTTTTCTGGGGCTGTGTGACCTATATGTCAACAAAGCAGAATGTGGATGTGAGCCTTTGCGGGGATGTGATGAAGATCCTGATGCAGGAGGGAGAAAGGATCGCCGAAGATTCCAGGCAGTCCGGCCTGCTGGTGTGTATGAAGGAAGAGCACAGCGGCAGCGCGGAACTGTTGAAGGATATTACGAGGCTGACGGTTGTCGATCACGTCATCACCAACCATGAGTATTCCATGCTGCTGCAGAACCATCTTCACTATATACTGGGACGGAATCTGCAGTCTGTCAGCTATTTTGACGGAGTTGGAAGCCGCAATTATAAAGAGGTTGACATGAGCCTTGGTGTTATGAGCCAGATCGACCTGAATGCGGAACTGGTGTTGATGATGAGTGCGATCGTGGAGGAGCTGGGTGTAGCTGCTGAGTAAGGGGCAGCTATACCAGCTCTTTGTTTTTGAAGTAGGCTTCTTTGATCACGTCCTGTACGAGGACACCGATGCGGCGTTTATCTTTTTTATCCAGTTCATTCATATAAATGGGCTTGCAGTATTCAAGGACAACATGGGTCCTGCGGATCCACGGGATATGATCCTCGAAGATATGGCCGGCATTGTTGATGCTCATAGGAACGATGGCGCATCCGCTCTTCTCGGCAACTTTAAAGCTACCGTTGTGGAATTCCAGAAAAGTATCTTCCGTCCGGTTGCGCGTCCCTTCCGGGAAAATGCAGATGGAGATACCGGCCTTGATCTTGTCGATGGCCGTCAGGATGGACTGCATACCGGCCTTGATATCAGAGCGGTCGAGAAAAACGCAGTGCAGGTATTTCATCCAGGTATTCAGGGACGGAATGCGCAGAATCTCTATTTTGGACATATAGCCGGTAAGCCGCGGTACACGGACGTAGGTGATGAGGATATCGAAATAGCTTCTGTGATTCCCGACATACAGCACTGGCTCGTCTTTTGGAACATTTTCCTCACCGATCACGGTCACGGTGATGCCGGAAAGGAAGAGAACGACACGGAAGGCCCACTTGACGATCGCCAGAGAGCTGCGATCTTTCAGGCCCGGATTGTACTTGCCGATGATGTATTCCGCCAGCTGGATCGGCAGGCTGACGATCAGGAAGATAACAACGAAGAGAAGAACCAAAATTAATCGAATCATGGGAGTGCCTTTCTGGAATTTTGTAGATTTTGGGACTGTCCTGTCTTTTGTGTACGGCTGAGAGGACTTCTTTAATATTATATAGGGAATGGTGGCATTAATCAATAGGAATACACCCGGCAGTTTCGTAATAAATTAGATAATAAGAGTTTATTGTCGGAGTGGAAGCATATGAGCAGATTCTATGAATATCAGAAGAGGATTGTGAACGTTTTTCTGATCTGTCTGATGTGTATGAGTGTATATGCGTGCGGGAAGAAACAGGATGCCATGGAGAAGATTAAGGATCTGGACTGCACGGTGATCGCGGAAGATAAGATTCCGGAGGAACTGCTTACTAAGATCGCGCAGAAGAAGACAGAGGCATTCAGACTTACCTTCGAGGACAGGGGCTTTCTCTATATCTGTGTGGGCTATGGGACGCAGGAGACCGGCGGTTACAGTATTGCCGTGAATGCGCTGTACGAGACGGCCAACGCCATCTATGTGGATACGAACCTGATCGGGCCGGCGCCGGAGGAGAAGAGCAATCAGGTGGAAAGTTACCCTTATGTGGTGATCAAGACAGAGTTTGTGGATAAACCAGTGGTGTTTGATTAACGGGGAAGATATGGTATACTATCATAAAAAAGCAGGAAGATAAAGCACAAAAAGGGGCGGCAGCATTATGTTGTATTTAAAGAACGGTTATTTGATCGATCCGGCATCGGGTACGGAAGGACATCGGGATATTCTGATAAAAGACGGAAAAATCGCGGGTATTCTGCCGCAGGGAACGGATCCTGGGAAGAAGGAAAATGTGGAAGTGATTGACTTAAAAGGTCAATACATAATTCCCGGACTGGTAGATGTTCACGTGCATTTTCGCGATCCCGGGTTTACCTATAAGGAGGATATCTGTTCAGGCGCGGAGGCTGCGGCCCGGGGCGGCTTTACATCGGTGGTGCTGATGGCGAATACGAAACCGGCGGTGGACAATGCGGAGACCCTCTCTTATGTGTTGGAAAAAGGCCGGGAGACGGGAATCCATGTATATACCTGCGCCAACGTGACGAAGGGAATGCAGGGGCGGGAACTGACGGATATGGAGACGTTGAGCAGGCTGGGAGCGGCAGGGTTTACCGATGACGGCATCCCGCTGCTGGACGAGGAGCTGCTGCGCAGTGCCCTGCAGTGCGCGGCGAGGCTGCAGCGGCCGGTCAGCCTGCATGAAGAGGATCCCGCCTTGATCCAGAATAACGGCGTGAATGCCGGCAGGGCGGCGGCGCACTTCGGGATAGGAGGTTCCCCCAGAGAAGCGGAGATTTCCATGGTGGAGCGGGATCTGAGGATTGCGGTGACGCAGGAAGCCGATCTGTCCATCCAGCATATCAGCACGCGGGAAGCGGTGGAGCTGGTACGGCAGGCGAAGCGCCTGAGCAGCCATATTTATGCGGAGGCCACACCTCATCATTTTACATTGACGCAGGAGGCGGTGATCAGACACGGCACGCTGGCGAAGATGAACCCGCCGCTGCGGGAGGAGGCGGACAGGCTGGCGATCATAGAGGGGCTGCGGGACGGCACGATTGATATGATCGCCACCGACCATGCACCCCACAGCACAGAAGAGAAAGCAAAGCCGCTGACGGAAGCGCCAAGCGGCATCATCGGACTGGAGACGGCGCTGTCTTTGGGGATCCGGGAGCTGGTGCGTAAGGGATACCTGTCTATGTCCGAACTGGTGCGGAAGATGAGTTATGCGCCGGCGCAGCTGTACCGCCTCGATGCGGGCTATGTGGCAGAGGGCGGCCCGGCAGATCTGGTAGTGCTTGACCCGGACGGGCAGTGGGTGGTGGGCGGTTTTGCCTCCAGGGCGGTGAATTCTCCCTTCATCGGGGAGACGATGCCCGGCGTGATCAGTTATACGATCTGCCAGGGGAAAATTGTATATCGGGGAAACAGGAACTAAAGAAACAGAAAACCAAGAAAACAGTAAACCAGAGAAGTACAGGAAGGGCACAGCAGGATGGCACAAAAAAAGAAAACAACAGTGACAGTAGTGTCACAAAAACAGATTGCGGCGCAGATCTATGATCTGTGGGTGGAAACGGAGCTGGCAGAAGAGGCCCGTGCAGGGCAGTTTGTGGCGGTATATCCGCACAATGCGGCGACGCTGCTGCCGCGGCCGATCAGCATCTGCGAGGTGGATCGGGACAGGAGCAGGCTGCGACTGGTATATCGCATCGCGGGCAAAGGGACGGCGGAATTCTCGGCCTGCAGCACAGGGGAGAGCCTGGAGGTGCTGGGTGTGCTCGGCAATGGCTTTCCGGTAGAGAAAGCCGTCGACAGGAAGGTACTGCTGATGGGCGGCGGTATCGGTATCCCGCCGATGCTGCAGCTGGCCAGGGAGCTGGAAGCAGAGAAACATATTCTGCTGGGATACCGGGATCAGGACCTTTTTCTGCAGGAAGATCTGGGGCAGTACGGGCAGGTCTATATCGCTACGGAGGATGGCAGTGTCGGCGTGCAGGGCAATGTGATGGATATAATCAGAGTCAATGCGCTGGAGGCTGATATGATCATGGCCTGCGGGCCGATGCCCATGCTGCGGGCAATCAAAAAATATGCCGCGGAGCAGGAGATTGCCGCCTATATCTCTCTGGAGGAGCGGATGGCCTGCGGCGTAGGTGCCTGTCTGGGGTGCGTGTGCAGGACGAAGGAGATCGATGCGCATTCTCATGTGCATAATGCGCGGATCTGTACGGACGGGCCTGTATTTGAAGCGGAAGAAGTGGAGATATGATCAGAAGATAAAGCCTGACCGGAGAAGATAAAAAGGGATCTCCGGAAAGGAAATGGCAGAATCAGCGTTGAGGGAAGGAAAATCTGATGAATACAAAAGTGACAATAGCAGGCGTAACCTTAAACAATCCGGTGATGACGGCGTCCGGGACTTTCGGGTCCGGGATGGAGTACAGCGATTTTGTGGATTTAAGCCGTCTGGGCGCCGTGGTGACCAAAGGCGTGGCGAATGTGCCGTGGCCGGGCAACCCGACGCCCCGGGTAGCAGAGACCTACGGCGGTATGCTGAACGCCATTGGTTTGCAGAATCCGGGTATCGATGTTTTCGTGGAGCGGGATATCCCTTTCTTGCAGAAATATGACACGAAGATCATAGTCAATGTCTGCGGCAAAACGGTGGAGGATTATTTGGCGGTGGTGGAGCGGCTGGGGGATCAGCCGGTAGACATGCTGGAGATCAATGTTTCCTGTCCGAATGTGAAAGAAGGGGCCATCGCTTTTGGCCAGAAACCGGACAGCCTGTATGACATCACCTCACAGGTGAAAAAGAAAGCAAAACAGCCCGTGATCATGAAGCTCAGTCCCAACGTGACGGACATTACGGAGATGGCGAAAGCTGCGGAGGCGGCAGGAGCAGACGCCCTCTCCATGATCAATACGATCACCGGCATGAAGATTGATATCCACAAAAGAAAGTTTGCTCTGGCCAATAAGACGGGCGGGCTGTCGGGGCCGGCCATCAAACCGGTGGCGGTGCGTATGGTCTATCAGGCGGCCCACGCGGTGAAGATCCCGATCATCGGCATGGGCGGTATCGCAAATGCAGAGGATGCGATAGAGTTTCTGCTGGCGGGAGCCAGTGCGGTGGCCGTGGGAGCCATGAATTTTGTGAACCCTTATACGACGGTGGAAGTGGCGGAAGGGATCGAGGCCTATATGGAGCGGTACGGAATCGGGGATGTGTCGGAGCTGATCGGCGCGGTGGAATCGTGAGGGAAAAGGAAAACCCGCAGGCACAATGACCGCTGTACACTGGCATACAGACGGATAAGAAAGTAATATTCATATACAACCTTCATGCGGCATATACTTTTACTAAGTATACGCATGGAGGTTTATTTTTGTGGAATTAGTAAAAAAGAAGATACATATGGATCGGATCAGCAGCAGAGCCGGCACCCAGATGGTATTGGAAGAAGATGTGAATATTTCAGATAACAAGCCCGACGCCAGTCACCTGCTTAACAGCAAGGGAGAGGTCATCATGGAGGAGATCCGTGCCGGAGAAAATGTGGTGAATCTGAGAGGCAGGCTGGTGGTATCGATCCTGTATCTGACGGATACGGAGGGAATGTGCGCCAGTATGGAGGCGGTTCTTCCCTTTGAGGAACGGGTCAATATGGAAGGGGTATCCAACGGGGATATCATCCTGACAGACTGGGCGATCGAGGATCTGACGGTGGGGCTGATCAACTCCAGGAAGATCAGCGTGCAGGCGATGGCCTCTTTCGGGCTGGAGCTGGAGGAGCATGTGGAGCAGGACACGGCGGTGGATATCTATCATGAGGAGCCGGTGGAATACCGTAAGCGTACTTATCCGATGGTGGAGCTTGTGCTGCAGAAGAAGGATATTTTCCGGTTAAAAGAGGAGATGGAGCTGTCGGGAAATCTGCCGAATGTATTCCAGACAATATGGCATCATATCACGTTTGACCATGTGGAGTTTAAGGCGCTGGACGAGAAGATATCCATTCAGGGTGAAATGCGGGCCTTTTTCCTGTATGAGGGGGAAGGGGATAACGACAGAACCCTCTGGTATGAGAATACGGTGCCGTTCAGCGGAATCATAGAGTGCCACGGGTGCAGAGAAAATATGATACCGGATATCCGCTACAGCCTGGGACAGTGTAATGTGGAGGTGCGGCAGGATTTCGACGGAGAAGAGAGGGTCTTCTGTGTGGAGCCGGTGCTGGATCTGGATATCCATCTGTACGAAGAGGAAAACATGGAAGTACTGTCGGATATTTACGGCGTGGAGAAAGAGATCGAGGCGCTGACTACGGAAGTACAGCTTAAGAGTCTGCTGTTGTGCGGCAGCGGCAAATGTAAGATCGCGGAACACGCGAAGATTCAGAATCCGGAGATGCCCATGTACCAGCTGATTCACTCGGAAGGGGAGATCCAGATCGAGGAACAGGCGATTGTGGAGAATGGGATCGCCATTACGGGAACACTGACGGTAGTTACGTTGTATCTGTGCGGCAACGGGTCGAAATCTATTTACTCCACGAGAAATGTACTGCCGTTCCAGTATGTAGTGGAAGCCGACAACATCACGCCGACCAGTATCATCAAGCTGCGCTGCAGTATCGAGCAGCTGACGGTGACAATGCTTGACAGCGATGAGCTGGATGTGAAGGCGGCGCTGCTGTTTAAGGTGATCGTGTTTGCGGTGCAGAAGAGTAATCTGATCACGGATATCAAAGTGGAAGAGCTGGATTTGAACAAACTCAGTGAGCTGCCGGGCATGGTCATCTATATTGCCGGCCCGAATGATACGCTGTGGGATATCGGGAAGCGATATTATGTGACGATCTCGCAGTTAAAAGAAGTCAATGAGCTGGTGACGGAAGAGATCAGTGCAGGGGATAAGATCCTGGTGGTGAAGGGGAGCGTGTAGACGTTCCGGTATTGTCACATGCTGCCGCCTGTGCTGATAAATGGAAAATTTTATAAATTTTTTCGTGGAAAAGGGATCAGAAATTGTATATACTGAAAGACGGGGCTTGTGGAGTGGCATGGCCCCGTTTTCGGGGTGTCTGAAAGATACAGGGTTTTGGGATCTACAGAAGGGTGAGACTTGCGGCGGAACCGGGCTATGGAGGGGATTCTGGATTTGCAGGAGAACAAAATTTACAGCGGGATGGCCTTTTAGGGCGTGCAGGATGGAGAAGACATGCCGGAACGAATACACAGGAGTAAGGAAGGGATATAGAGGGAATGAATACGACAAAAACAACGCCTGTATTGAGCAATAAATTATTTCTGTACCTGACGGAATTCTTCGCGGGGATGTCGGTGATGGCGGTGGAGCTGGGGGCCAGCAGGCTGCTGGCTCCGTATTTCAGTTCTTCGCAGATCGTATGGACGATCATTATCGGAACGATCATGATCGCCATGGCGCTGGGGAATATTTACGGCGGGCGCAGTGCGGACAAAAACCCCGATCCGGACAGGCTGTATGGCAGGATATTGATCGCCGCTGTCTGGATCGCGGCCATTCCGGTGGTGGGAAAATATATCATCCTGGGGATTTCGGCGGTGCTGATCTTTACGGTGAACACGAATTTCCTGATCTGGGCGGCGTTTGCGGCCTGTATGGCAGTTTTTGTGTTTCCGCTGTTTCTGCTGGGGACGGTGACGCCGTCGCTGGCCAAGTATTCCGTGGACAGCCTGGCGGACAGCGGTAAGACGGTGGGGATGCTGAACGCATCCAACACGATCGGCAGTATCATCGGAACCTTTGTGCCGACTTTCGTCTCCATTCCGGCGGTGGGTACGTCGATCACGTTCCTGATTTTTGCGGGAATCCTGCTCACGCTTTCGCTGGTCTATTTTGTGAGTGGCAAAAGAGGTGCGGCCAAAAGTGCAGTGGCAGCGGTTCTGTTCGTGCTGTGTTGCTTTCTGGGGAAATCCAACAGCTTTGCTTTCTGGGAGAGCGGTCTGACCTATGAGGGAGAATCTATCTATAACTATCTGCAGGTGAAGGAGAATGACAGAGCTGTCATATTATCGACGAATGTGCTGTTTGGGGTACAGTCTTTGCTGGTAAAAGAGGAAGGGCTGACGGGCATGTACTATGACTATGCCATGGCGGCCCCACTGATGACAGAGCTGGAGAATCCGGGAGACTGCAGGGTGCTGATCCTGGGCATGGGAACGGGAACTTATGCCGTGCAGTGCCGGAATTATTTCGGAGATATGGAGATTGAAGGGGTGGAGATCGACGAGAAGATTACCGCGCTGGCCAGAGAATACTTCGAGCTGCCGGCGGATGTGCCGGTGACGACTTATGACGGCAGAGCCTATTTAAACGCTGTCGACGGTAAGTATGATGTGATCATGGTAGATGCCTATCAGGATATCACCATTCCGTTTCAGATGTCTTCCGTGGAATTTTTTACGCTGGTGAAGGAACATTTGACAGAGGACGGCGTGATGGTAGTGAACATGAATATGCGCGGCAGCAACGAGGGCAGCATTAACGAACATCTGGCGGATACCATCGGCTGTGTGTTCGGCGAGGTATATACGGTGGACGTGAAAGGCTCTACCAACAGGGAGCTTTTTGCATCCGACAATCCGCAGATGCTGGAGAATCTGTCGGCGCATCGTGAAAAGATCGTGGAGGAAGATCTGGCGGCGATGATGGAGACGGTTGAGGGGCAGCTGACGGCTTATGAAGCGGGGGATCATATTATGACTGACGATAAGGCGCCGGTGGAGCTTCTGGGGATGCAGGTCATTGACGAACTGATCCGGGATGAGGTCGCGCTTTATAAGCAGATTTATGAGGAAAAAGGAATCCGGGGTGTACTGGATGCATTATAAGTCGCAGCACAATGACGGTAAACCGTTCATCTGGTTTTGTAGAAAAATCTGGTCTGTTGTCCGGGCTGAAGACAGAGTATATACAAGATAATGTATAACCTGTTTCAAATCAAATGATGACTGTACAAGATTTTGTGTTGTGCAGAATGACGGTTGTCAATTTCTCGTTCAAATATTGCACGTGACAAACCTGATATCCGGTGCTATACTCTAATCAAAGCATTTATTTCATAATTCTATTACATTTCTAACCGTAAAAACAAAAACGGTTACTGAATCCCATTGGGTGTCGAACGAAATCATGCTTTTATTCCAGAAAAAAATGAATAAGGCGGGAGATTTTGTAAAGACAAAGACAACGTTATGCATGATTACTATGCATGCGGTGGAGGGTAACGGTAACCGTGACGGAACAGCCGGAGCCCCGGATCTGCAGTTTGGAAGCACAAATCTCCTGCGAAGGAGGTATGGTGGGAAAGAAAGATATCGGATTGAAAACTTATCTGCGGGATACTGCGCGGTATGCGGATTTGTGGAACGGCGGCGTGTTTCAGGGCAGACAGATCGTTAAGGCGGAAGAACTGCGGGAGGCGTCGCCTGTACACGTCAGATCAGAACATGACGAGGCGATGGAGAGGCAGGGTGATCTGGTCATGAAGCAGTATTGTAACGGGCAGAGATTTGTGGTTCTGGCGCTGGAAAATCAGGAGAAAACAGACTATGCGATGCCGGCCCGTGTCATGATACAGGAGGCCCTTGAATATGACCGCCAGCTCAGGGAGATCAGGCGTGAAAACGAACGGCGGTACAAGGCATACCAGGAAGGAAACGACAGCACAGCCTGCAGGGAGTTTTACCAGGATGAGGGAGAATTTCTGTATAAGGTGAGAAGCGCAGACTGGCTTTTGCCGGTAGTGACGCTTGTTGTGTACTGGGGTGAGCAGCCATGGAAAGGACCTAAAAGTCTGCATGAGATGATCTGTTTTGATGATATGAATACAGAGATGGAGCAGGCATTGAAGAAGCTGCTGCCGGAGTATCCGCTCCATTTTCTGGATGTGTCGTCATTTTGCCATTTTGAGTATTTCAGGACAGAGTTGGGTCCGCTCCTTGAAATATTTCAGAAGCGCAACAGCAGGGAAAGTGTCCGCAGATATTTTGAGGCTGGGGACCGGCACAGACAGATGGATGATGAAAGCTGGTCGCTTTTGGAACAGCTGACAGGGTCTAAGAGCCTGGAAAAGCAGTTCCGGCAGAGAAGTGAAAGAAAAAGAGAAGAGAAAGGGGAGGAAGAAGAGATGGGGTGTGTGATTGATGAAGTATTGGAAGAAATGGCAGAAGAAAGAGCAGTGATCATGGCAGAAGAAAGGGCTGTAGCCATGGCAGAAGAAAGAGCAGTGATCATGGCGGAAGAAAGGGCTGCGATCATGGCAGAAGAAAGAGCTGTAGTTATGGCAGAAGAAAGAGCTGCGATCATGGCGGAAAAAATGGCAGTAGAAATGGCGGAAGAAAGAGTAGCAAAGCTGGCGGAAGAAGCTGGCGTGAAAATAACACTGACGGTAACTGCCGAGTGTGTATTCAACCTGCTTGAAGAATACGGTCCGATTCCTTCTGAGCTGAGAAATATGGTCTTAGCGCAGAAGGAGCTGCAGACTTTGAAGAACTGGCAGAAGCTGGCGGCGCGTGTGAGAAGCGTGGAGGAATTTGCGCAGCAGGCCGGTCTGCAGATGCAGCGGGTGTGAGGAATTTCCAATGATTGAAATCTGCAATGTAACCAAACGATTCGGAAAATTCGTCTGTCTGGATCAGGTCTCTCTTGAGATTCCGGACGGTATGGTATATGGACTGGTGGGGGAGAACGGCGCCGGTAAGAGCACGCTTCTTCGTCTGATCGCCGGGGTCTACCGTGCGGATGCGGGAGAGATCAGGATAGACGGGCGAAGAGCGTCCGCTGTGGCGGCGAAAGAGGAGATCTTTTACATGCCGGACAGGCAGTATTACGACAGGAATGCCACGCCGCTGACTGTCGGTAATTTTTACAGGAACTTTTATGCGGGCTTTTCGATGGAAGACTATCGGGGCCTTCTGGAGATGTTCGGGCTGGAGGAGAATGCACTGCTGGATTCTTTTTCCAAGGGGATGAAGAAGCAGGTGTTTATTGCGGCGGCACTCTGCACCAATACCAGATATCTGTTGTGCGATGAGGTTTTTGACGGGCTGGATCCCCAGATCCGCAAAGTAGTGAATGACCTGCTGCTTGGTGCGGTGGAGGGGAGAAAACTGACGATCCTGATCGTATCACATTATCTGGAGGAACTGAATAAGATCTGCGGGTGCAAGGGTTATCTACATCGAGGCAGGATCCTGACGGAACAGGAGTGGCAGGGACTTCTGTGACCGGTATCAGGTCTGCGTATGTTGATGGTCGGTAATTTTGGCAGCTCTGTGCCAGTATGCTTTCAGGATGAAACAAAGGAATCAGATGAACAGGTGTAACAGGGGAGGCTAAAGCCGGGCTGCTGTGGCTGGGTACGGAAAAAGAGATGAACGGAATGAAACGATTTACCGGTCTTCTGCGGGAAGACTTAAAACGTAAACTGGGAATGATCGCGGCGGCATGGTACAGCATGGGTATGCTCTGCCTTGTGTTTTCCATGAAGACGACGGTACCGACAGGGGAGGTGCGCAGTCTCTATGTGGGCCCGGGAAATACTTCCTTTTTTGCAGTCATGGTGCTGTTCGGCATTCTGATGGGGGCAGGAGCGTTTCGGTTTTTGCGTTCCGAACCGGAGACGGATCTGTATTTTGGACTGCCTTTTACGAGACCGCAGCTGTTTGTGGCGGGGTGGGTGAATAACCTGCTGATTTTTGCCGTGCCGCTTATGGTGTGTCGGCTGCTGTTTTTTCAGATCTCGCTTGCCATGGGGTACAGCCGGTATGAGGAAAGTATCCTTTCTGTGCGGATGGGATGTCTCGTGCCGATCCTGGGATTTCTGTTTATGATGGGATTGTCCATGCTGGCGTATCTTCTTGCACAGAATACGGGCTGCAGGATTGGAATGCTGGCACTGTTTTTGCTGGGGCCAGATGCAGGTATCCGGTTGATCGAGAAGCTGCTCGGGATGATGGTGCCTTCTTTTTACCGCTCGGAAGTTCTGGAAATGATGAAGGAGTATCTTTCGCCGCTTTCCCTGCTGTCAAGATCGACGGGGGTGCAGGAATATGCGGATGGTTCCTACTGGCTTCTGCAGGAACATCTGTCGTACATTGTGGTGCTGGCAGTTGCAGCGGTTTTCCTGTCGGTTCTGTGTCTTGTGATCTTCTGTATTCGTCCGGCGGAACGGACGAACAGGATGTTTACCTTTCGGTCCGTGGAGTATCTGGTGCGGTATGTCTGCCTGGTGCTGGCAACAGTCTGGCTTGTGAATGGGGTACAGGTATTTGCGTTTGGAGGATTTTCCATGGCGATGGCCGGTATCGCCGTGCTGTTTGGTGTGCCGGTCGTGCATGGATTGCTGAATATGATCCTGGCTTTTGATGCCAGAAAGTTTGTTTCCGCCAAAGGGCATTTGCTGGTGGAGTTTTGTGTGATGCTGCTGGTACTGGGTGTATTTTCTGTCCTGGGCAGCAGGAGTGGAAGAATGCCGGCTGTGGAGGAGATCGAATCGGCGGCGGTGGTCCTGCCGGCACTTGCCAGCGGCGGTGACAGTGAACAGGCATTGTCCCGCATGAAGATAGAAGGCGACGGGCTTGCAGATGCTTATGCCTGGATCCGGGAGATCTGTGAGGAGAAAAGTGATGCTGAAAATTCCCATGATATTTTGGTAAAGTATCATTTGAAAAACGGCCGGACTGCATACTATAAGTGCCGGCTTCCGGTATATGAGCTCGGCAGTTTTGGTGATATTTATCAGCAGGAAGCATACAAAAAGGGAACATATGACGTACTTTGTCTGGACAGTGTCAAATATTGTGAGGTCCGTTGGACCAATGGGATGGAGCAATATACGTTAGATTTGAATGAACAGGAGCGGCAGGTATTGTGGGAGGCTTACTGTACAGATCTGGGAGAGATGACTTTCGCAGAGATCAGGACAAAAACACCGATCGGGCAGCTCACGTTTGCTTCAACCAAAAACCAGGGGGATGTATCCGGCTATATTTATTCCGGATTTTCAAAGACGCTGGCTGTATTATCAGACTATGGGATTCATGCCGGAAAGAAGATATGTGACTATGAGATCACGGAGATCGTGGTGGACAAATATATGATGCAGGACGGACTGCTTTACAATGTGCGTTATCTGGCAGCGCAGGATACGGTAACCGATCCGGAGAAGATCGCGGAGCTGGCGAAGACTCTTTTTATAGAAGCGTTCTGTGTGGATGATCAGCTGTGCTTGAAGGATCGGAATACGGAATATACGGTGTCTTATCGGGATTCGACGGGGCAGACGGTGCACCGCGTGAAGTGCCGGAAGGGAATTTGAGTGCAGCTTTCGTCAGGACAGGGATTTGTCTGCAATTTTTGCTCAGAACGGGGTTATTGCTTTTGCAGGACATGGACCAGGGGGCACAATGGCATCGGTACGCAGACAGAAGAGTTGTTTTTGGATAGATCAAAAAGCACAGAGGTTCATTTCTGTTAGAATATGCCGCAGTCGGCTCATGTGCTCATTGCCGGGAATTTCTGATTTAAATGCAGAGGGATTTCCAAGCTGCTCGCGCTTTCCTTCTCCCAGATTATGATAAGGCAACAGATGAACCTGAGAACAGGAATGCAGGGAGGAGGCCAGCTCCCCCAGCTGTGTTATGTCGTTTTCGGTATCATTGACGCCCGGGATGACCGGCATGCGGATCCAGATATCGCAATCCGGAAATTTCGCAGCCAGCTTTCTCAGATTAGAGAGAATAAGATCGTTTTTTTGGCCGGTATAGTATTGATGACGGACAGGGTCAAGTAGTTTTACATCATATAAAAAGGTGTCACAGAGAGGGGCAAGCAGAGCGAGATGCTCCCAGCTTGTGTATCCGCAGGTCTCGATGGCTGTTGTGATGCCGGCAGATTTGGATGCCTGTAGAAGCGCATGTGTAAAAACAGGCTGCATGGTGGCTTCTCCGCCGGTCACGGTAATCCCTCCTTCGGTGCCCATAAACAACTTATCTTCCAGCACTTCTATCATGACCTCCTCTACGGACATCTGCTTTCCGGAGACAGTACGGGCTTGTCCCGGACAGACGGCAGCACAGCTGCCACAGCCGTCGCATTTCCCAGAATCTGTCTGTATTCTGGATCCTGACAGGGAAAGAGCATTCTTTGGACATATTTTGATGCATGATTCACAGAAGTTACATTGACGGGTATCCCAAAAGATCTGCGGACGGACAGTCTGGGATTCCGGATTGGCACACCATAGACAGTGAAGCGGACAGCCTTTCAGAAAGATTCCGGTACGTATTCCCGGTCCGTCGTGAATGCAGTAATGTTGTATATTAAATACGGTTCCATACAATTTTTCAGTCATATTTTTTCTCCCAGTTCAGTGGTTGTTTTAGAATTTTTTCCTGGTATTCAAGCAGCTGGCATGACAACAGAAGATGCTGGCGAAGCAGGCTGTCTGTCAGGTCGAGATCAAGCAGTTCATGAATTTTTTTCAGCTTATTCAGGATAGTGTTATGATGCATATAGAGCATCTCCGCAGTCAGCTTTACGTTTCCGCCGCTGGACAGGTAGCGGTACAGGACTTCCTGCAGATTTGACTGATGGCATCGGTCGTAGCGGATGATATGGATCAGTGCCGGATGGGCCAGATAGCAGATATCGAAATGGCCGTGCTGGCGTATAAATTCTTTTACGCAGTTGTCGATCATAATCATCAACTGATAATCTCCCAGCAGTAGAATACGTTGATTCGGCTGACGCAGTATCCGGCCAAGGCGGCAGGTCTGGAAGAGCAGCAAAGCATTGGTGCGGATCATGGAAAAGTCGCGGGTAGCATTTCCTACGCAGAGAATGCATTTGTGGTCTATGAGCCAGGTTTCCAGTGCATCCGGCAGGGGAAATCGAAATAACTGGTTTGTATGGCGGCGTAAAATGATGATTCCCTTTTGGTAAGGAATGATGATTCCGTCCGGAAAAAGTTCCTGTACCTGTGAAAGTTGTATGCCAGGGCTGCCGCCTTCGGGGCGGAGCAGAAGCTGTTGTAGATAAACGGTGGGATTGTCATTAGCGGGCAGAAGTGCGTCACGGATATCTTCTGCAGACAGGAGCCGTCGGGTCATAATCTGCTCCCAGATGTCCGTCAGAGAAGGTGGCTGCTGTGACTCTATAACATGAATGCGGTTAAACAGGGATTCCTGTGAAAGGGGAGAGATCATGACGCAGTCTGGAAAAGTACAGGCAGATGCAGGTATCTGTCTGTCTTGGACATCTGCGATCAGCAGAGATACAGCAGGTTCTATTTTCCAATCAGAACACAGTTGGGAGAATTTCTTATAAGAGCCAAGATAAAGAACATAGGGTAACAGGAGTTTTTGATCATCAAGCAGTTCGATCCGTGTAAAGGGCAGATCTTGACACGCCCCGGGGAGAAAAAGAATCTCTTTATCAAAATGACGCTGTAATTCCTGAGTAGTCATAAAAGTCTCCTTGTAGTGTTTTCATCCAGTTTACAATATTGTTTTCGGAGAATCCAGCTGTTTATGAGAGCTTTTTTCAGGATTGTGGTACAGTCACAATTTGAATGGAAGTATTTGTAGAATTGACACAGAAATTTTTCCAGGGGTTGTCTGTCGGCAGGGAGCATGTTTTACTGGACATAAAGCAGCAAGGCAGAAAGAAGAGGAAAATGTGATGAGAGAACGAGTAAAGAGGATGAAAGAAAGACTTCGTATCAGCAAATATCCCCTGTGTGTGGAGCAGTTTCGACTGGCAAATGAGTCATTGGAGCAGACGGCGGGGGAACCGATGCTTCTGCGGAGAGCCAAACTTCATGCGCATGTGCTGGACAACATTACGATCTTTATTGAGGAGGATGACCTGTTGTGCGGATCCGGAGCCAGTAAGCCTTTTGGACTGGAAATGCAGTATGAATACGGTGTCTGGACAAAAGATGAGGTGGAGTCGCTGAAATCGGAGGTCTATACGATCTCACCGGAAGATGAGGAAGAGCTGTACCGTTTGAATGACAGATTTGCACGTAACAGTCTCAACAGTAATCTGGTGGAGACGATGGGAAAGTCACTGGGGATGAATGAAAGACTCTGGCCTTTTATGCGTTCGGGAACGATCCTCCCGCCATGGAAGGATAAACAAGGAGGTTCCGGGGGCGGCTTTGCCATGACAGGATATGGTCTTGGACCAGGATTTTCTCTGGTGTGTGTGGATTATGAGCGGATTCTTGAAGGAGGAGCTCAGGGTGTGATCGATGAAGCGAAGGAATGTTTGGCGAATCTGCGTTATTATGAAGCAGACAGTATTGAAAAGAGGAATTACTGGGAGGCGGTTGTCATTGTCTTTGAAGCCTGGATCCGTTTCGCAGAACGTTTTGCGGATCTGGCACAACGGCAGGCGGCGGAATGTACAGAGAGCGGCAGGCGGAAGGAGTTGCTTGAGATGGCGGCCATCTGCAGGCGGGTTCCCAGATATCCGGCAGAAAATTTCCGGGAGGCATTACAGGCATTTTGGTTTACTTTTTTGATGGTATGTCCATCGCCGACTTCTACGGCCGGCCGTTTTGATCAGTATATGTATCCGTATTATGAAAAAGATATCAGGGAAGGGTGTATTACCAGAGACGATGTACTGGAACTGCTGGAGATCATGCGTTGTAAGGTTATGAAAATCAATCGCGTGTCAGGCAAGGCCAATCGGGCCAAAAATGCAGGTATGGCAAAATGGTACAACTGGACGATAGGCGGACAGAAGGCAGACGGAAGTGATGCTACGAATGAATTGTCTTATCTGCTTCTGGAAGCTGCGCTTGACACACATCTGCCACATCATACAGTGACAGTCCGTGTCCATAAAGATACACCGGAGCTACTCATGAAGAAAGCTCTGGAGGTCGTGCGTTCCGGGCTTGGAATGCCGGCTTTTATCGGAGACCAGAGTTATATGAACTTTTTTCTGGAGGATGGAACGATCACACCAGAAGAGGCCAGGGATTACTGCGCCACCGGATGTGTGGATGGCAATATACCGGGGCTTACAAGAACACAGGTGGCCTGCTTCTTCATTATTCCGCAGGCCATGGATATCTGTATGCATAATGGATATTGCCGATATACGCAGGAGATGGTCGGTATCGAGACGGGCGACGTGACGAAGATGGAAACCTTCGAGGAATTTAAGAATGCAGTGTTTGGGCAGGTACGCTATCTGATGGGAATGGCAGCCGAGCGGGTGAATGTGGAGATGATCGCCGAGAGAGAGCTGTTTCCGGATGTATTCCGTTCGGCGCTGATGAAGGACGGTGTCTCTTCGGGTAAGGATATGTTTAACAGACGCTTTGCGTTTGAGAATGCCGGCTTGATCGGAGCTGTCGGAGGAGTGAATACCGGAGATGCCCTGATGGCCATCAAAAAGCTGGTGTATGATGAGAAGAAGTATACTATGGCGCAGTTGATGGAGGCGCTGGATGCGGATTGGGACGGCTTTGATAAAATGCGTCAGGATTTTCTGGAAGCACCGAAATACGGGAATAATATAGACGAGGTAGATCGTCTGGTGGCGGAAGTTTATGAATTACATAATCAGGCCTGTCGCAGCTATCCAAGCGCTTACGGCGATACGATCAAGCCGAATGCCATTTCCATTTCGGCACACCAGCCGGGCGGCGCTTTGACAGGAGCGACGGCAGACGGACGTAAAGGAGGAGAAATCCTGGCAGATGCGTCTATATCGCCCAGCCATGGAAAGGACGTCAGAGGGCCGCTGGCAGTATTTCAGAGTGCTATGAAAATTCCTCAGGATCAGTATCAGGGAACTCTGTTTAATATGAAGTTTCATCCTACTATGTTAAAAACGGACGGGGATCTGGCAAAACTGGCCGGTTTGATCCGTATTTATCTGACCAACGGTGGCAAACATATCCAATTCAATGTGGTGGATAAAAAGGATATGCTGGATGCGCAGATCCATCCGCAGGAGCATAAAGAGCTTACGGTGCGGGTGGCCGGATACAGCGCTTATTTTACCAGGCTTCCGGAGTCCATACAGAATGAAGTGATCGAGAGGACTTCACAGGCGTTGTCCTGATCACGGCGCCTCCTGTTGTTCGTAGCTGCTGGTAATATGGTATTTTTTCATTTTCCGCCACAGCGTGGAAGTGCTTATGCCAAGAAGGGCGGCGGCCTGTCCGCGGTTCCCGTGACTCTGTGCAAGGGCTGCCAGGATCTGCCGGCAGGTATTTTTGCCGGAAAAATTTTCTATAGAACCTGCGCTGAAAGCAGGTTCTGAACGTTGAGCCAGGGCAGTGTTATCTGATGTTGTCGGCATATCGGATAATGCTGCCCTGCTGTCAGGATAGGAGAGCAGAAGCTGCTCTTCAACAAAGGCTGTTGTAGGTGTATTGGTATCAGCTACGATCACCAGTCGCTCACAGAAATTCCGCAGCTGGCGAATGTTGCCCGGCCAGTGGTATGCTGTAAGAGCAGCCTGAGACAGCGGATTTAAATGTACGGGTTTGTTGTATTTGCGGCTGTAATACTGCAGGAAATGAGTGGATAGAGGAAGGATATCTTCTGTGCGCTCATGCAGGGAGGGCAGCTGGATGGTAAGCACATTGAGACGATAGAACAGGTCGTCGCGGAACCTGCCTTCTTCTACAAGCTGCCCAAGATTCTTGTTGCAGGCGGCAATGATCCGTACATTGACAGGAACAACACGGTCACTGCCTATACGCATGATTTCGTGCTCTTCGAGAACACGGAGAAGCCGCAGCTGGCCTTCCATATCCATTTCTGATATCTCATCTAAAAAGATCGTACCCTGGTCTGCTATTTCGAATAATCCCTTTTTTCCTTTTCTGGAGGCGCCTGTAAATGCGCCGTCCACATAACCGAATAGTTCGCTTTCCAGAAGATTCGGCGGCATGGCGCCGCAGTTTAAAGCCACAAAGGCCTGTCTGCTTCTCAAGCTGGCATTGTGAATGCTCTGGGCAAACATTTCTTTTCCTGTACCGCTTTTTCCAAGCAACAGTACATTAGAATCATATTTCGCGAAGCGGTCAGCCAGTTTAACGGCCTGCTTCATGGGAGCGCTGGTTCCGATCAAATCCTGAAAAGTATATTTTGCCTTATGGCCTTTTACATAGGCTTCGGTTTTAACCTGTTCCTCGATCTGCTCAAGATGAGGGAGCGAGGTAAAATGAAAGATAACGGCAGTCACGGACTTCCCCTCTGAGATGGGAGTGATATTAAAAATCCCGTCTGCATAGGTGTGGAGCAGCAGATAACTATAGTAATTACTTCCATTTTCCAGTACATCGTCCAATATGTGATGTATTTTTTCAGGAAGAAGATCGTATACAGAACAGCCGCGGAAAGTTTCGCCGCGAGCCCCCGTATTGCTTTTTCGAAAGAGACCTGCGGCCAGATCGTTGTAGGAGGTAACAGCGCCGGTATGGTCAGTCATCCAGATAGCTTCAAAAGAGTAATTCATCATCTGTGCCATCTCTCTATGACGCCGGCTGATATTGGCACCGGTATTGATCAGTGCCATTATTCTTTGAAATTCCTCCAGTAGACCGGTATGGGAATAGATGGTCGGATCATAGGCGTGATACATGCCTGCAGCCAGAACCTGATCACGGTAGCGGGGACCGCAGGCAGCAATTTCGTATCCTGCCTCTTTCAATTGCAGAAAAAAAGAATCCGGAAGCTGTTCTTTTTCGCGGATAACATTATGCAGTTCCAGGTCGAATATTTCACTGAGCACAGTCAGGTCAACAAGCAGGGGCTGCATGGTGATCAGGGCAACCTTATGAGGCTGCGGAAAGTGTGTGAATACAACATTCTTCTTTAGAGAATGGACGATATAGAGCGTGTCCCAATGACTGAAATTCAATGGAATGAATGGAATGACAGACTCATAGGGAACGAAGACATTGTACGTGTAATAGCTGGAGATGATAGCGTCCATACGTTCCTCTTCGGCCTGCTTCAAAGTGCCGGTAATGCTGGGAACATCACTTTTGTCAAAATCACGATCAATATAAAGCATCTGCAGTCCAAGCTCTTTGCATACTGCAGCGCACAGATTATGGGGAAGTTCGGGGGATCGGATGATCATTACTTTAATCATAAGCATATTGGGATAAAGAGAGCTTTATCCGGATAACCTCACAGTATATTTTGTACTGGTATTATATCATTCACTGCTTTTTCTGTAAATTGCAAAATGAAATAATTATTTCATTCATGAATGGAAAAAAGCTAAGAAAGGACAGGGACATTTTGAGAACATTCCCCAATATACAGGAAACAAACTGTTTTGGCGAAAAAAGTAGAATTGGCACGGTTTTTGCTACAATACTATATAAAAAGATATGGAGGTAGATTCTATGGGAAAGTATATTGCAAAGCGATTATTATGGATCATTCCCGTAGTGCTGGGTGTGACGGTCATGGTGTTCACGATCATGTATCTGACACCCGGTGATCCGGCGCGGATGATCCTGGGGTCAAACGCAACAGAGGAGAAGCTGGAGGAGCTTCATGAAGAGCTTGGTCTGAGCGGAAGCTATCCGGAACGATTGGGGCGGTATATTAAACAGGTGTTTGTGGATCGGAATCTTGGGGCTTCTTATTATACCGGTGTCAGTGTGACGGAGCAGATCAAAGTCAGACTGCCGTTCACGCTGCGGGTGGCCGCCATCAGTATGTGCATCGCGGCTCTGATCGGTATTCCGCTGGGAATTCTGGCTGCCACACACCATTATACATGGATAGACAATCTGGCTATGTTTGCCTCTTTGTTCTGTGTTTCCATGCCGAGCTTCTGGTTCGCACTGATTCTGGTATCTTTTTTCTCTGTGAAGCTTGGGATCCTGCCAGCAGCCGGACTGCGGGACTGGACTGGTTATGTGCTGCCGTGTATTTCTCTGGCAATCGGGGGTGCGGCCGGACTGGCCAGACAGACCCGGTCCAGTATGCTGGAAGTGATCAGGCAGGATTATATCACGACGGCACGCGCCAAGGGGCAGACAGAGAGAAAGGTGATATTCAAACATGCCCTGAAGAATGCATTAATCCCGATCATTACCGTTATGGGAGGAAGTTTTGGAGGATCACTGGGCGGTGCCCTGATCGCGGAGACGATTTTTTCCATACCGGGAATGGGAGTTTATCTGACAGGGGCTATCTCGCAGCGAGATTATCCCATCATTCAGGGAGGGGTATTGTTTATTTCCATCTGCTTCTGCCTGATCATCCTTTGTGTTGATATTATATACGCTTTTGTGGATCCAAGGATACGGTCACAGTATCTGAACAGAAGCAGGAAGAAAAAAGGAAGGAAGGGGGATACGGCATCATGAAAAGGAAGAAGAAATCTCATATGAGAGAAATTCTGCACCGACTGTTTAAAAATAAACTTGCAGTGGCGGGACTGGTAACCATCGTGCTGCTTGTGCTGGTGGCGATATTGGCATCGGTTCTGGCACCTTTTCCATACGAGGCACAGGATCTGGAATCCACTTATCAGTTTCCGAATGCCGCCCATCCATTGGGAACGGATAATCTGGGGCGGGATATTATGAGCAGACTGATCTATGGCACCAGACAGTCATTGCGTATCGGGGTGCTTTCTGTGGCGATCGCTTCCACACTGGGCATCATATTCGGTTCGGTTGCCGGATTTTATGGTGGAAGGGTAGATAATATTCTGATGCGTATGCTCGATATCTATCAGTCGATTCCGGCCATGCTTCTTTCGATCGCTCTGGCAGCAGCACTGGGACCCGGCATAAATAATGCTATTCTGGCGATCGGTATTTCCACGATGGCTGAGTATGCACGTATGATTCGTGCACAGATACTTACGGTAAGGGAACGGGAATATGTAGAGGCAGCGAGAGCCATCAATGCGGGTGACTTCCGGATTGTGACAAAACATATCATACCAAATGCACTGGCACCGCTGATCGTTTCCATTACCATGAATATCGGCAATTCTATTCTTGCTGCAGCAACATTGAGTTTCATTGGTCTTGGCGCCCAGCCTCCGCTGCCGGAATGGGGTGCCATGTTGAGTGCGGGACGGGCATATATGCGGGATTATGGATATCTGGTGGTGATTCCGGGTATCTGCATTATGATCAGTGTTCTGGCTTTCAACCTGCTGGGTGACGGTTTGCGGGATGCCCTTGATCCTAAGATGAAAAATTAGGAGGATAGATGATGAATGAGCAGAAGAAAGATAATTTATTAACGATCGAAGATCTTGTAGTGGAATATGATACGGATGAAGCAGTAGTACAGGCTGTAAATCATGTCAGCCTGCAGCTGGGCAGAGGTGAGACGCTGGGGCTGGTTGGAGAGACAGGTGCAGGGAAGACGACAATCGCCAGGGCAATACTGCGTATTCTGCCGGATCCGCCCGCCAGGGTATGCAGTGGCCGGATTTTGTTCGGTGGGGAAGACCTTCTTGCATTGAGTGAGGGTAAGATGCGCAGGATCAGGGGCAATAAGATTGCCATGATCTTTCAGGATCCAATGACAGCATTAAATCCTGTTGAAACTGTGGGAGATCAGATCGCGGAGGCTATTGGACTACATGAAAAGCTCTCACGGGCTGATGTGGAAAAAAGGGCTGTGGACATGCTTGAGATGGTTGGGATTCCCGGGGAGCGTTATGAGGAATATCCGCACCAGTTCTCGGGCGGTATGAAACAGCGTGTGGTGATTGCCATGGCGCTGGCCTGTCACCCGGAGCTGCTTCTGGCGGATGAGCCGACTACGGCCCTGGATGTGACGATACAGGCTCAGGTGCTGGACATGATGGATAATCTGAAAAAACGGTTGGACACTTCCATGATTCTGATCACGCATGATCTTGGTATTGTAGCCGGTATGTGTGATAAAGTGGCGGTAGTTTATGCAGGAGAAATTGTAGAGCAGGGAACGACGGAGGAAATCTTTGATCATCCGGAACATCCATATACGGTAGGGCTTTTTCAGTCTCTGCCGCGTTTGGACAGCAGGGAAAAACGTCTGCGGCCCATTAATGGCCTGATGCCTGATCCTGCAAACCTGCCCCAGGGATGCAAATTTTATGACAGATGTCCTTTTGCAGTGCCGGAGTGCAGCCAGAGGACGCCCGTGATGAGGGAACACCGCGCCGGACATTTTGTGAGATGTATCAGAACGGGAGGTGAGAAATGATGGGAACAGTTTCACTGGAAGTCAGAAACTTAAAGAAATACTTTAATACACCAAGGGGATTGCTTCATGCAGTGGATAATGTTGATTTCAGCATTGAAGCGGGCAAAACACTGGGAGTCGTGGGGGAATCCGGCTGTGGGAAGTCTACGCTTGGACGTGTGATCCTGCACCTGCTGGAATCCACGGGAGGGCAGATCCTTTTTGAAGGCAAAGATGTAACACATGTCAGCAGAGCGCAACTGCGTGCCCTGCGGGAGGATATGCAGATCATCTTTCAGGATCCTTATTCTTCTTTGAATCCCCGTATGAGTGTCAGTGAGATCATCATGGAACCTCTGTTTTTGAAAGGAGGTATGTCCAGAGCGGATATGTATCGGGAGACTAAAAGATTGATGGATACCGTGGGATTAGCCGAACGGCTGGAGAACGCTTATCCTCATGAGCTGGATGGCGGCAGAAGGCAGCGGATCGGTATTGCACGCGCTTTGGCACTGAATCCCAAATTTATTGTCTGTGATGAACCGGTGTCGGCACTGGATGTCTCGATTCAGGCACAGGTTCTTAATCTGATGCTTGACCTGCAGGAAGAGAGAAAGCTGACGTATATTTTTATCACACATGATTTGTCTGTTGTTAAATACTTTTCTGATGACATCATGGTCATGTATTTGGGGCAGGTGGTGGAGAAAGCGCCTTCGGATCTGCTGTTTGCCAATCCAGGGCATCCTTATACCAAAGCACTTTTGTCGGCGATTCCGGTACCGGATGTTCATGCACCGCGGGAACGGATCTTGTTGAAGGGAGAGATCACTTCACCGATCAATCCGAAACCCGGATGCCGATTTGCGGCCAGATGCCCGCATGCTGTTGAGGCATGTACGAAAGAACAAAAACTTGCCAAAGTTAATGAGGATCATTATGTTGCCTGCCACAGAGCAGAGGAACTGATGGATAAATAAAAGGAGGAAAACAACATGAAAAGAAAGAAATTGACGGCGCTGCTGCTGGCAGCAACAATGACTGTGAGTCTGGTATTGACAGGCTGCGGCGGAAACAATGGAACAGTCAAAGAAGAAAACACGCAGCCTGCTGCAGAAGAGAGCAGCAGTGAATCGGCAGAAGGCACAGATGAGGGGGAGGCTGCACAGGAGAGCGGAACATATACCGGAAAAGATACACTGGTGATTGCAGAATCAGGTGACTGCGGGACCCTGGCGCCAACAGGAGCAACAGTTGACTGCAGGTCAGATATCAATACGCAGCTTTATGAGAGTCTCTTCCGCTTTGGATACAATATGGAGATGGTGCCGAAGCTGGCAACAGACTGGGAGTGGGTTGACAATACACATTGTACCTTCCATTTACGCGAAGGGGTTAAATATCATGACGGACGTGATTTTACAGCGGCGGATGTACTTTTCACTCTCAAACTTAACTGTGAAGACGCCAATACCTCGGGCGTAGTTACTTATCTGGATTATGATAATTGTGTCATAGAAGATGATTATACGATCACGCTGGCATTTACAGAGCAGAATGCTTTTAATTTGACGAAACTGAGCGCCATGAATATCGTGAACGAAGAGGCCTATAACGAGAGCGGTGACAATATGGCAACACATCCTGTAGGGACAGGCCCGTATAAGTTTGAGAGCAGTGTACCAGGTATGAGTTATACGTTGACGGCATTTGACGATTACTGGGACGGGGCACCGGAATATATCAAGACAGTTACTTTTACCGTTATAGCGGAAGGATCTCAGAGGACCAATGCGCTTCAATCCGGTGAAATAGACATCAATAAGGCATTGCAGTCCAGTGATTTTGCATATCTTGACGGACTGGATGAATATACGGCAGTCAGCAAGGCAGGAACCAATACCCAGTGTCTCTTCTTTAATATGACGGAGAATTCTCCTTTTGCCTCAAAGGAATTGCGTCAGGCAGTGGCCTATGCAGTGAACAATGAAGAGATGAACAAGACGGCATATGATGGTTTGAGCGTACCGGCTACCGGTCCCTGGTCACCGGGTATGATGGATTATGATGCCGGCTGGACAAATCCGATGTACGGACAGGATAAAGTGAAAGCAAAAGAGCTGGTGGATTCAGTGGGAGCGCCTTCTGAGCCGATTACGATCCTGTATAATGGAGACGCACAGAACGAAATCATGGCGCAGATCTTACAGGCAAATCTGACGGAGATCGGCATCGCGGCGGAAATCAGCAGTGTGGATGCAGGTGTATTCTGGAGCGCCATGGGTGATCCGACAGGATGGGATATCGGCATCATGGGATGTTCTGCACCGAGTGGTTATGGACTGGACAGTATGACGGCTTTTCTGACAGGGTTGAATTTCCAGGGATGGTCAGGTGCGGAATATGACAGGATGGCAGAACTTTGTGTGATGGCTTCTGTAGCGGATTCTGACGAAAAACGCCTGGAATATACAAAAGAGTTGTGGGACCTGATCGAGGAAGAAGTACCGTTGTATGGCGTAGTGGCGCTGTCCTTTATGATGGCGCATGACAGTACTCTCGAACTGGACATATATGACCAGTTTACCGTTTATGTGAAGGATCTCAAATTTAACAACTAGAAAGGGAAATCTGTATGCTGAATTATACCCGTATTTCTAAATATTATAGTGGGGTGGACGGCGTAAAGCTGGCAGTCGATCTGTACCTGCCGCAGACAGATAAAAAAGTGCCGGCGGTAATGTATGCAGGACGGAATCATCGTCGTGATCGTTTTGAAGAAATGAAAAGTATATTAAACAGACTGCTGGAAGAGAAATATGCGCTGGTTCTGCCGGATCTTCGGGGTATAGGGGCATCTTACGGCAGATCTGACGGGTTTCATAGCCGTTTGGAGGCGCAGGATATGAAAACGCTGATGGAGACTATGGCTATGGAAGACTGGTCAGATGGCAGCTTCGGCATGCTGGGCGGATCTAATTTTGGTTTTATTCAGGATCTGACGGCTGCCGAGCGGCCGCGGCCGCTTAAAGCGGTAATCCCCTGTGACTGTCATCCTGATTTTTATTATCAGGATTATCCGAATGGAGCTTCCCGGCATATAGACTTTCTTCCGGGAATGGGAGAAGAGCCGCCGGCCACCCCTGTAGATGAGGACAAAGATGGAAGAATGCTGGCACAGGCGGCAAAAGAGCACGAGACAAATCTGGGATTTTTGGGTCAGTATTTTGCCAATATGCACCGTGACACCATCAATCCTAAATTAGGTTATGCGCCCCAGAGGGAAATATCAATCTGGGAACGAATGGACAGTATCCAGTACAGCGGCATTAAGTATTATAAAAACGGAGCATGGTATGATCCGGGAGCGACAGGGGCCATATTTGCCCATAAAATATTTGATGGGAAGCTGTTGATAGGACCATGGAGGCATTGTGAGATTTACAGGTGCAACAAAACCGAGGAAGAACAGCTGGCCTTGAGCGGTACAGTAATGGACCGGCCCAATGGAGCATTTGACTGGGAAGAAGAATACGTTCGCTTTTTCGATCACGTGTTGAAAAATGTGGAGAATGGATGTCTGACAGAACCGCCGATCAGATATTATACAAGAGGGGAAAAGGCTGGAACGGAATGGAAGTATGCGGCAGATTTCCCGCTGGACAGCCAGCGGATATCCTCCCTGTACCTGGATGCAGTTCCCAGCGGGACAATAGAAAGCTGTCATGACGGCAGCTTGAGTGAAGAAAAACCGGGCAGTACCGGTGTAATCCGGTATAAAACGGACAGGAGTATTCATCTGTACGGACAGGCGGGAACGCTGGATCGCTATATAGAAGGAAGATTTGCGGGGGAGTCCGGAAAATGCCTGACTTTTACAACGGAAGTCCTGGAGAAGCCGGTGGAGATTACCGGTATACCTACACTGGAGCTGGAGGTGACATCAGATCATAAGGATGGACTGTTTCTCGCGGTTTTGGAGGAAGTACGTTCGGATGAGAGTACCTGCTTTTTGACTGAAGGTATGATAAGGGCATCCCATGCGAAGCTGGGATACCACAAGGCGTACCGATCTATGGGCCTTCCTTACCATCCGGGCCTTTCTTCTGATCTGGAGGTATTACATACGGAAAAGCCGCTGCATCTGGATTTTATAATGGAGGCCATGTCGCAGTTGATACAGGCGGGCAGCAGGCTGCGGCTGAGTGTATTTTGTGCAGAACAATCCTATCAACAGCCGGAAGCAGTAGGAGAAGAGGATCCGGTCATCGGCCTGCATATCGGACGATCGGTGCTGAAACTTCCGGTCATTGCACCGGATGTGACGGAATTTACAGGGGAAATGGCCATAGGAAAAGAAAGGGGGACGGGAACGGTATGGGTATTTAAACGTGCCGTTTATGTCCGGCTGCATGATAAGTGGTATCAGTACCCGTGTGTGCAGGTATATCCTTTGGATCAGCGTACAGTACTCTATAAAACAGCACAGTTTGATGTGGTAAAAAAGAGCAGTGGGCAAAATGTGACAGTGCAGGCAGAGGGCGCAGTGGCTTTTAATCTTACAGGCAGCATACCGGAACGGAAAGAATTCATGATAAGCAGACCGTGGCTGCACCCTTACAATCCGCAGCATAAGCAACCCTCCAGATATGAAGTTACCTTTGCTGATCAATGGGTGGCTACAGTGCCGGTCGAACGCTGTCAGGAAGGATTTCCGGATATCGGTCCCTACAGGACGATGGATCTGCTGTTGAATCTGAAACTTCCGTCAGCGGGAAAGGCGCCTTATCCCTGCATCGTGGGTATTCACGGACACGGTGGGGATTATGACTGCTTTGAGCGTATCGGAGATGAGCTGTTGGATGCAGGATTCGCATTGGCTTCCATAGATTATCGTGCAACACCGCCTAACCGCTGGCCCACACTTTTATTTGATGCCAAAGGCGCAATCCGTTTCCTGAAAGCGCATGCTATGAAATATGGGCTGGATGCGAATCGGTTTGGGGTGATCGGGGGATCATGCGGAGGACATTTGTCAGCTTATATTGCGGCCACGAACGGTGATGCGGCTACAGAAGGAGACATCGGAGGTAATACAGAATATGACAGTCATATCAGTGCGGCCGCCATTTATTATCCGTGGACGGATGCCTTGAAGTTTGGAGAAGACAGTTATGACCTGTATCCGGGCCAGATGAATAAAGTCATGAATTCTGACGGAGAATTTGCGCCTCCCGGATATATGATTGATTTCGGCGGGCGGGGAAAAGGGCTTGCAGAGTTGAAAAATCATCTGGGAGACCCCGCTTATCAGGAAATCATCGAAAGAGCATATGAAGTGAGTCCGGTGACGCAGGTGACAGGCCAGAGTGCACCTTCCGTTATTGTACATGGGATCTTTGAGTGTGGGATTCAGATTCCCATGCAGCAGAGTGTGAGGTTCTTCAGAGCATTGACCGGGAAACATGTAAAGGCGTTGCTATTATGTAATAATGAAGGCTTGTACGGGGATGATCCGGAGGTACAGGCAGCGGTGGTGGATTTTCTCAAACGAAGAATATAGTATAACGAAAATCAGTATAGTTTTTCTTTTGCAGTGAGTGACTCTGCGATATAATAGAATAGAAAGCTGGTTTTGCAGTTTGGATTATGTATGGAGAGAATTTACATGGAGAACCGTTTAGAGCAGGCAAACAGTCAGATCTTGTCACAAAAGATGATACAGGCAGTCAATATTCTGCAGATGGGAACACAGGAGTTGGCGGCGTTTATTCAGGATTTTTCCATGGAAAATCCGGTAGTGGATGTGGAGATACAGGAAGAAGAGGCAAGAGAGGATGAACATCTTAAGAAGATAGAGTGGCTGGCGGAACTGGATGAACAGAACAGGGAGTATTACAGTACGGAGCGCAGGGAATCTGAGGGATGGGAGTTTGATCGTGTCTCACAAAACGAAAACAGCAGCCTCAAAGAAACACTTATGATGCAGCTGATTGGATGCGGTCATTCTGTTTTGGAAATGGAGGTGTTTTCCTACATAGCTGACTGTCTGGATTCCAGAGGATATTTCGTTTTTCCGGTGGAGGATCTTATGGAACGTATGTCCATTTCCAGAGAGAGGGCCGGGAAATGTCTTGCAATTATGAAAAATCTTGAGCCGGCAGGAGTGTGTGCCGGTTCATTGCAGGAATGTCTGCGCATACAGCTGGAGCGAAAAGAATATGAGAGCAGGGTGGAGCAGGAAATTGTAGAGAAACACCTGGAGCAGTTGGGAAAGAGGCAGTTGTCGGCGATTGCCAGACAGATGAAGATTCCGCTGGAAAAAGTGAGGCTTGCGGCAGAAAGAATCAAGAGTTTAAATCCGAAGCCGGCGCAGGGATTTGGGAATGACAGAATTTCCAGGTATGTAAGTCCGGATGTGACAGTGGTGAAATTTGAAAACTATTTTCAGATATTGACGAATGACTATGCCTATTCTTCTTTTCATATCAATATCGGATATCTTAGGATGATGCAGACGGAAGAGGACCAGGAAGTTCGGGCATATCTTTCGAAACAGATTAAAAAAGCACAGGAAATGCAGGAGTACATCGGTAAACGGAAAGCTACATTGATTTCACTGACGAAATGTATTGTTGATTTTCAAAAAGATTTTTTTATCCATGGCGGCAGCAATATCAAGCCGTTTTCGATGACGGAGGCGGCGCAGATGCTTCGGATGAATGTTTCTACTGTGAGCCGTGCCGTCAATGACAAATATCTGCAGTGCTGCTGGGGACTTTATCCGCTGGCATACTTTTTCCCGAAAGGGACCGGTGTCGGACAGGAAACAAAGATCAGCACGGAACAGATAAAACAGAAAATAAGACTTCTTCTGGAAGCAGAAGACAAAGAACAGCCTTACAGTGATCAGAAGTTATCAGAAATCTTAAAGCAGGAGGGAATTTTAATTTCCAGACGTACCGTTGCCAAATACAGAGAGGCGATGCTTATACCGGATTGCAGAGGGCGTAGAGTGTAAAGCGGACATAAGAATGCGTCGTGTGAAAAAGAGGGTGCAGCACAAAAGTATTGAAAATCTTTGTGCAACACCCTCTCTTTATAAAAAACAGATTAGTGCCTTTCTTGACCTATAGCGTTACTAAAACTGTACTGTCACAAGGCGTCAATACCGTATCTTTTCCGTCAATAACCATAGAAGCGCCGTTTGAGGAAACTGCCTGTACATTAATGAGGCGCACCGTATAAGGCTTGCCGCCAGTATTTTCGGCTTTGATCGTGATTGTCTTGCCGGTCTTCACAACACTGATCTGCAGATCTGCCTGCTGCTTCATATCATACACCACCGTAGAGCACTCCTGCCCGTCCGTCAGGGCGTAGACACGCAGTTCCACACCGTCAGCATAGTCATAATCCGGCCTGTCATTGCAGGCTCCCATAGCGATGATGGAATTTTCCCGTACCATCAGCGGCAGGTGCAGATAATCGAAGGTCTTTTCTTCCCAGACGCCGCCGTCTGTCACTTCTCCGGTGAAGAAGTCTGTCCAGGTGCCTTTTGGCAGATAGAAGGATCCGATGCTCTGGTCATTGAAGATCGGCGCCACCAGCAGGTTGTCGCCCAGCATATACTGTTTGTCCAGATACCAGCAGTTGCGGTCTTCCGTATATTCCAGAACCATACTGCGCATGGTCGGCACGCCGGAACGGGAGGTATCAATAGAAGTCTTGTACAGGTAAGGCATGAGGGAGGCTTTCAGTCTGGTAAAAGCTCTCACCACATCCACTGCCTCTTCGTCATAGAGCCACGGCACGCGGTAGGACTGGCTGCCGTGCAGGCGGCTGTGGGAAGACAGCAGGCCGAAAGCCACCCAGCGCTTATAGACATCTGCTGTGGAGGTGTGCTCGAAGCCGCCGATGTCGTGCGCCCAGAAGCCAAAGCCGGACATCAGGAGTGACAGGCCGCCGCGCAGGCTCTCTTCCATGGATACATAGTCCGACCAGCAGTCGCCGCCCCAGTGTACGGGGAATTTCTGGCCGCCCACGGTGGCGGAGCGGGCGAACAGCACGGCTTCGCCTTTGCCGCGTTTGCGTTCCAGCAGGTCAAAGACTGTCTTGTTATATAAATACGTATAGAAGTTGTGCATCTTTTCCGGGTCGGAGCCGTCGTGGTAGACGCAGTTAACGGGAATCCGCTCGCCGAAGTCGGTCTTGAAGCAGTCTACGCCCATATCGAGCAGCGCTTCCAGCTTATCCTGATACCATTTACATGCCGCCGGGTTGGTGAAGTCCACCAGCGCCATGCCCGGCTGCCACATATCCCACTGCCATACGTCGCCGTTTGGTCTTTTCACGAAGTACCCTTTTTCTTTGCCCTCGGCAAAAAGAACAGACTCCTGGCCGATGTAGGGATTGATCCAAACACAGATGTTCAGGCCCTTTGCTTTGATCCTGGACAACATGCCCGCGGGATCGGGGAACACTTCTTCATCCCATACGAAATCGGACCAGTGGAAGCCCTTCATCCAGAAGCAGTCGAAATGGAAGGTGCGCAGCGGAATGCCGCGGTCCAGCATACCGTCGATAAAACTCATCACCGTCTCTTCATCATAGTTGGTGGTGAAGGAGGTGGACAGCCACAGGCCGAAGGTCCAGGGGGCCGGGAGAGCAGGCTTGCCGGAAAGATCTGTGTAACGCATGAGCACGTCCTTCATGGTGGGGCCGTTGAAGAAGAAGTAATCCAGACTGCCGCCTTTTACACAGAAGGAAGTTTTCGTCACGTTCTCGGTGCCAAACTCCATGGACACACGCTCCGGATGGTTGACAAGTACGCCATATCCCTTATTGGAAAGGAAGAAGGGGATGTTCTTGTATGCCTGTTCCGTGCTGGTGCCGCCGTCCTCGTTATAGATTTCCACGCTCTGTCCGTTTTTGACAAAAGGGGTGAAGCGTTCGCCGGTGCCGTAGAGCAGTTCGCCCACGTCGATGCCAAGCTGTTCCCGCATATAGGTGTTTTCCAGATCCCCGTCAACTTCGTAGAAATCGCCCTTATAGGCGGTTTTCATCAACGCCAGATCCCGGCCGCGGCTTTCGGTCAGCACACGGTCCCCGCTTTTGTAGGTCATGGACCAGGGGTTTTTCGTGATGACAAGCGACAGGGTGCCGCTGGTGATCACAATCGTATCTTCCGTGTCTTCTACCTGCAGTTTCTGCGGTGTATCCAGGTTCAGATCGAAGGAAGGCGTGCGCTTCAGGTGCCCCATATGGTGGTCGGCCTGTATGCGCAGAACATCCGGCATGGGGGAGGAGATGCGGATGTTGAGATTGATGCCGCCCAGCGTATCTCCGCGATGTGTGATCGGGTGGGTGGGTGCGCATAAGGTCACTTCCATATCGGTCACCTTCGTATAGTAGACCTCATGCGGTGAGAAACAGGCTGTCCCCTCTTTGAACAGCCAGCAGCCGTTGTTGAATTTCATGATGATATCCTCGCTTTCCGTATTAAGATTCTATTTATATTATAGCAGTAATTGCTGCACTATAATATCTTTATTTTGAGATTGTGCTAAGTAAATTATAGAAAGAAAACGGCAAACAGCAAGAGACATTTTTAGATGAGAAATACATGAAATTTTAGCTGTAGATAAGAACGCGGAAGAATGTTAAGATAAAGAATGCGGGGCTTATACAGGAGTGCGGGAAATACAAACAGGAAAGCAGTGCGTTACATATGTTTAAGAGATTACGTTTCACAAGAATTTTCAGCAAAGCCAGGATCCGACAGCAGCTTTTTCTTGTCTATACAGCAGTGGTGGTGGTTCCGGTAGTGCTGATCGGAGCATTTTTGCTGCTCAACAATTATCGGATGATGGTCAATTACCATGAGGATCTGTTGGAGGCGGACAACCGTCGTGTCAAAAACATATTGTTTGAGATCACAACACAGATCTATAATCTGTCGGAGAGTATTTCTTTTGACCGAAATATACAGAGTCTTCTGACGACGCAGTTTACAGCGCCTTCTACCTGTACGCTGGCGATCTCGCAGAATGTGCTGCTGGACAATTACATGAACGCTTACACGGAGATCAGGAAGATAGATGTGTATACGGACAATCCCACCTTCGTGGGTTCCAAGCAGTTCCATCCGGTCAATGAAGAGATTGAGAAGAAGGCGTGGTACCAGAAAGCCGTCTCACAGTCGGGCATCTTCTGGGAGGGAATGTCGTGGTACGATGAATACGGCAACGAGTATTGGGAGCTTTGTATGGTGCGGAAGATTCCGCTCATCAATTCGCCCTGTCATGCGGTGCTGGTGATCCATGTCAGCGACGATTATCTGCGGATGCGGCTGGACAGCGGAGACTATCTCAGTGAGATCTCTGTGGACGAGGGGCCGGTCTGCTACAGTTCAGACAGGATGAAATATGGTATGCAGCAGCCTGATGTGGTCGATTATGAGCAGCCCTACTTTCAGAGAAAAGGCCGTATTCGGCAGGATGGTGTGGAATGCTTTGTTAACATATCCGCATTGCACACTTATCAATCGGATTCCCGGCTGTATATTTGTACGTTGGATGCCAACGGTTATCGGAACATCCGAAATATCCTTCTTTTGTGCGGTGCTGTTTTGCTGTTGGCGCTTACGATCCCATTGATCATGATCCATTTTTTTACTGCTTATTTCGTGGAAAGGGTGGGCGTGCTCAGAAAGGAAATGCACAAGGCAAGCAACCAGGACTATGAGTTGATCCCGATTTTTCAGGGAAATGATGAACTGTCGGAAGCCTTTGCAGATCTGAAGGTCATGGTGAAGAATATCAAGGAGCAGGAAGCGAAGGTCTATGAGGCACAGATCAAGGAACAGGCGCTTTTGATCAACCAGCAGGAGATGGAATTTAAGATGCTGGCCAGTCAGATCAACCCGCATTTTCTTTATAATACGTTGGAGACGATCCGCATGAAGGCGTTTACAGCGGGGGACAGAGAAGTGGCAACGGCGGTCAAGCTGCTGGGCAAATCCATGCGCTATGTGCTGGAGAATGTGGGTACATCTTTTACCACACTGGAGAAAGAACTGGATCATGTTGATGTCTATATGATGATACAGCAGCTGCGTTTTGGTGACAGGATCCGTTATGAGAGGAAGGTAGAAGAGGAGCCGGCCCTGTCAGATTATCAGATTCTGCCGTTGCTGCTGCAGCCTGTGGTGGAGAATGCGATCGTACATGGCATGGAGGAGAAGGAGGAGGGCGGCCTGATCACGCTTTCGGTCTATACCAGGGCGCCGGATGGTACAAAGCTGCTCTTTATCGACGTGGAGGATAACGGATGCGGTATGACGGAGGATGTTCTTGAGAAGCTGCGTCGGGATATCGCGGATCGTGATATCAGCAGAAGCAAGAGTATCGGGTTGTACAACATCAATCAGCGCATGAAGCTGCACTATGGGGACGGCTGCCGGCTCCAGATCTACGCAAAACCACAGGCCGGCACGACTGTCAGACTGATGATTCCGACAGAGCTGATGAAGTGGTAAAATTAAGACGGTATTTTTTATCTATTTTGTTCGGTATTTTTCAGTTAATCATTTTTTTATAATAAATGCATCGTTTGGGACTAAGGGTCCGGCGGTGCATTTTTTGATTGCGCTGCGGCGGAGCGCCTGTATGTTGCCGATGTGCTCCGCTGCAGGCGGGGACCCTGCAAACGGAATTCTTTATTTTAATTATGTGAGAGAAAGGATGAGCAGACATGAGTGTAAGAAAATCTCAAAAAGAGACGGTAGTCAAACAAAAGTTCAGCGCGCAGCTTATGTGGAAGCAGCGGTATCTGTTATTGATGTCGGTTCCGTTCGTCGTATGGCTGATTGTTTTTAAGTACATTCCTCTGTGGGGATGGACGATGGCGTTTCAGGAGGTGAAGCCTAAGACCTTCCCTCTGCCGATCTGGGAGCGTCCCTTTGTAAGATTCGATAATTTCATGAAGGCTTTTCAGGATCGTATCTTTGGCCAGACATTGATCAATACGATCGGCCTCAGTGTTCTGGGCATCGCACTCGGAACGGTTATGGCGATTCTGTTTGCACTGGTGCTGAATGAGATCTGCTTCGTTAAATTTAAGAAGATCACGCAGACGATCTCCTACCTGCCTCACTTTGTATCGTGGGTGGTTATCGCCAGTATCGCGAAGATGGTGCTCAATGACGGCGGTATGCTGGATACGCTTTTTCACACGAAGCTGGGTCTGATGAGTACGAACTCACCGCTGTTCTGGCTGACGGTATGTATCATCAATATCTGGAAAGAAGTCGGCTGGGATGCCATCGTATATCTCTCCGCTATGGCAGGAATCGACACCGGACTGTATGAGGCGGCCAAGGTGGACGGCGCGAACCGTCTGCAGAGGATCTGGCATATCACGCTTCCGGGCATCAAGCCGCAGATCGTCGTGCTTCTGATCATGGGTGTGGGCGGTGCGCTGAATGTCGGAATGGAGCGTCAGATGCTTCTGAGCAACGGTATCGTACAGGATCATGCGATGGTACTTTCCTGGTTCGCATATCTGAGAGGTATTGGTAACAGTAACTACGGTTTGGGTACTGCGATCGGTATGTTCCAGTCGTTAGTCGGCATTACCCTCCTCCTTATCGCGAATAAGGTCGCAGGCTGGCTCGGCGAGAGCAGATTGATTTAAAGGAGGAAACGACCATGGCAAAAGTGAAGAGTCACAGAATCAAAAGCAATGACAATATCCTGGATTACATATTGTTGGTCGTATGTCTGTTTATTATGATCGTCACACTCTATCCGTTCCTGAATGTGCTGGCGATCTCCTTCAACGACCCGATCGACACGATGCGCAATATTAACTTTATCTTTCCCAGATCCTTTACCTTAAGCAACTATATCTATGTGTTCAAGGAAAACGATCTGATGAAGCCGATCTTCCTGTCGGTGGCCAGAACGGTGATCGGCGCGGGCGCAGGTGTGATCTGTACGGCGATGCTGGCTTATGTACTGAGCCGAAAGGATTTCTACTTTAACAAGTTGTTCACTACGTTGTTCGTGATCACCATGTATGTCAGCGGAGGCCTGATTCCGGAGTATCTGCTGCTTATGCGGGATCTGAAAATGGGCAACAACTTCCTGGTTTACATTATTCCGGGCCTGATCTGGGTTTACAATGTGATCCTTGTCCGCTCCTTTATCGAAGGACTGCCGATCGCGCTGCAGGAGGCGGCCAAGGTGGATGGTGCCAATGATTTTACGATCTGGCTGAGGATCGTTCTGCCGCTGTGTACGCCGGTTATGGCTACGGTGGCATTGTTCCAGGCAGTAGGACAGTGGAACTCTTTCATGGATACCTATCTCTATGCCAAGGATCTGCCTACTCTGCAGTATATATTGTACGAGATCATGGAGAAGGCGACGGTGAAGATCGATCCTCACGCGGCGGAACAGTTGAAGACGGCGGTATCTCCGATGTCTGTCCGCATGGCGGTAACGGTGGTGGCGACGGTTCCGATCATTATCGTATACCCGTTCCTGCAGAAGTATTTCGTGGGCGGTATGACGGTCGGTGCCGTAAAGGATTGATCAAATAGATATGGATACGGCAGAATACAACAGTATCGTCGTAAAAATATAAAGGTTTTACAGTTAAGTTTTATGATCTAAGAAGGGAGAAGAAGTATGAAAAAAAGAAAAGTTTTTGCATTGCTGCTGGCAGTGACAATGGCAGCAGGAGCACTTGCAGGCTGCGGCGGCGGTGACTCCACTGCCAGTACGGACGGTACGGCATCCGGCAGCGAAGGCGGCAGCAGTGAGGATGGCAGCGCAGAGTCCGGAGAGGTGATCGAGTTGACCTTTTTCAGTGCGGACGCGAATCAGGACGATCCCTGGACGGATCCTGTGGCGCTGGCGATCACGGAAGCAACAGGCGTTAAGCTGAAGACAGACCGGCCGGTAGGCGGCAATGATGAGAGTGAAGCGGTGGCACTGATGATCGCGGAGGAGAAGTATCCGGATATCATTTTTGCCAAGGGTTCTGCAGGAAGCCTGATCGATGCAGGCGTTATGATGGATATGACAGACCTGATCGAAGAGTACGGCCCTAATATTAAGAAACTGTACGGCGATGAGTTTGAGAAATTGAAACAGTCCGCAGACGATCCGGCGATCTATCAGCTGTCTGCATATGCGGTAGGCGGCGAGAAGTTCAAGCATTGCGGAACGGCGCAGATGCAGTGGGATGCGTTGAAAGCAAATGATTATAAGCTTCCTGATACGTTGGAAGAGTTCGAGAAAATGATCAAGGATTATCTGGCGGCGAACCCGACCACAGAGGACGGTCTTGACAGGATCGGCATTACCTTATCCGCTTCCGACTGGCACTGGCTGATCACGGTAGGTAACCCGGCCGGCTTTATCGCAGACGGTGCACCGGATAACGGACAGTGGATCGTTAACGAGAACAATGAGGGTATCTATAAGTTCCGTTCCGATAAAGAGAGAGAATATTTCAGATGGATGTGCCGCATGTATAACGAGGGGATTCTGGATCCTGAATTTGCGACACAGACACATGAAGACTATATTGCGAAGCTGGCATCCGGCCGTGTGGTAGCGATCTTCGATTCAGACTGGGATTATCTGGATGCCGAGAAAGTGCTTAAGGCTGACGGTAAGCTGGGAGCTACTTATGCAGGTATTCCGCTCACCATGGACGCAGATACCAAGTGCGCATCCCTTATGTATCAGGGTCTGACCACCGGAACAGGCGTAGGCATCACCACATCCTGTAAAGATCCTGTGGCAGCGATCAAGTTCCTTGATTTCCTCTGCTCCGATGAGGGTCAGGTATTGAACAAATGGGGAATCGAAGGCGTGAACTACTTCCTGGATGATGAAGGACACCGTTACAGGACAGAGGAGGAGATCAAAGAGTCACAGGAGAACCAGGATTACGCGAAGAATACAGGCGTTGGTTTCCATAACTATCCGTTCCCGACTTATGGCGACGGCATTCTGGATCCTACAGGCAGCACCTATACGACAACCAGTAAGCAGGCCGTGATCGATGAGTATAATGAAGAAGAAAAGGCAGCAGTGGAAGCATGGGGTGTGGAGCTTCTGGTAGATATGTTCCCGCAGGCTGACGAGTTTGAGACACCGGATTATTCTCCGCTCTGGGCATATGCTATGCCGATCGAGTTCACGGAGATCGTTGATAAGCTGGATGAGATCTCCTGGTCCGCGCTGATCAAATGTATCACCGGCACAGAGGCAGACTTTGACGCTAATTATGATGAGATGATCGCAGAGCTGGAAGCAACAGGTTTGAGCGAAGCAGAACAGATGATGACAGAGATTATTGCCGAGAAGGTTGCAGTTGTACAGTAAAAATTTTTGACATGGTGGGTTATCAGGAAACTGCCGCATGGAGAGATCCGTGCGGCAGTTTTGTGACTAATGGAAGCTGTATGAGGATGCCTGTGCTGTTTCAGGCGTAATCCGTTGTGGGGGGGGGTATTTTCCGGACTCCGTGTCCAGACCGTATCCTTTGCGGAATTCCGCCGGACTGATCCCTACGTATTTCCTGAATTTCTTATGGAAATAGTCTACGTTCTTGTAGCCGATCTGTTCTGCGATCTCATATACCTTCAATTTATTCTCCGACAGCAGCTGCTTTGACAGAGCGATCCTCTTATGGTCAATGTAAGAATTGAAGTTCTCCCCCACGGCCTTGCTGAAGATTTTGCCCAGGTAGGCGCTGTTGTACCCGAATAGAGGTGCGATCGTCTCCAGCTTGATAGGATTCTGGAAGTTATGGTCAATATAGAAAAGAACATCGTCCAGAATCGTATCCCGAGAGGGACTGCCGATGGCATTCATGATCATCTCGAACTGTTCCGAGAGAAACTTGATGATCTCGTAAAGGTAATTGCGCCTGTTGATGTAGGCGATCACCGTGGAATTGCTCAGGAAAGGTATCTCAGCAGAAGCATAATTCCGATTCATACTTTCCTTGATCCGCAGGTACAGATCCGTCAGAAAAAGTTTAATGTCGGTAATTTCACCGCAAATGCGGGAAAGGCCATATTCCAGTTCGGACAGAGCCTCAACGGTCATTCTGCGGTTATAGGACTGTATGTATCCGACAAAGCGTTCCGCGAAGTCTATAAGGGTATCCTCCGAGAGTGACATGGGTAAATCGGCATCGGTATTGTCCAGATCGGACCATACCGGCAGCATTTCATATCCGATGGCATGCTGCTCCTGGGCACAGAAAAAGCGTCTGCGCAGGAGTCTGGCGGCATCTTCATAAGACAGGTGGACATCGCCGAGGGCGTAGACAGGCCTTCCGTAAGTCAGGAACATGGATTCCATGGGGCTGCCTTCCTGCGGTGGCTGCTCCTCATAGTGTTCCAGGAAATCGGACAGTTTGGAAAGGCCGTGGGCGCCTTTCAACAGAACGATATCCCTGCCGTCGGCACTCAGGTGCTCAAAAATAGTATTCTCCCGGTTGATCACTTTCAAAAGCTCGGCGAAGGTATAGGGCGCTGCGGCAGAATGGATATGGAAATCTTCGCAGATCACTACCTGATAGGATTCAGCCTGCAGGCGGAAGTGCTCAATATCTTCCGGAGTAAGCGGTGTATCGATCGTATCGGTGACAAGTTCGTGAAGGATAACGCTTTTGGCCTTATTTTTCATGGCGGTTACATGACTGGAGCGCTGTCTCTCCGCGGACAGCGCCGTCTTCACTTCGTCCACCACCGCATACAGCTCGTCTTCATCCAGGGGTTTGGTCAGATAGTAACTGACGCCGCCGCGGATCGCTTCCTGGGCATATTTGAAATCAGAATAGCCGCTCAGGATAATGCATTTCCCCTGATAACCGGCTTCCCTGGCCCGGCGGATCACTTCGGTGCCGTGCATTTTCGGCATCCGCACGTCCAGCATGGCAAGGCTGGGCTGCAGGGCAAGGATCTGCGCCAGAGCATCCGCGCCGTTGGAGGCTTCTCCGCACAGGCTGAAACCGAGGGATTCCCAGTCGGCAATATATTTTAATCCTTCTCTGATAGAGGCTTCGTCGTCGGCAATAAACAGAGTTTCCATAAGGTGGACCATACCTTTCTCTGAACGCGTAATTGTTTGTTCTATCGTAACATGAAATACAGATTTCCGCAAGAAAGAGAAGGAATGGAGGCACAGGCATGAAAGAGAAAAAATGGAAGCACAGGCATAAAAGAGAAGGAATGGAATTACAGGCACAAGAAAAAATCAGGGTGGTTATTCCACCCTGATCTTAATGACAACCGGAAAGGTACTGCTTACAGTCTGTGTCTGCAGATGCAGGCCTTCCCCGTCTGCAAAGAAGGCAGGTTTCTCGTCGAAGCCAAGCAGTGTAACCTCACGTATGATACCGTGGAAGTTGGGCTTGCTGGAATCGGCTGATTTGGAGAGGGCGCGTATGGTCAGCCGCCCGTCTTCCGGGTATTGCAGGCAGGATGCGTAAATGCAGCCGTTGCCGGCGGTGAAACGAAAGTCTTCGCTGGTATAGGCTGTAGCGGAAGCGTCGCTGAACTGGCCTTCCACTTCCACAGTGGGACCTTCTGCCGGGATGCGCCAGGGCTTGGCGTTGTAGATTGCCTCTCCATTGACGGCAAGCCAGCTGCCGATATCGCGCAGAATCGCGGTGTCCTGTTCGGCGAAGGTTCCGTCGGCCTTAGGGCCTACATTGAGGAGCAGGTTGCCGTTCTTGCTCACCACGTCGATCAGGTAACAGATCAGCTCGTTGCTGCTCTTATATTCGAGGCTGTTCGTGTAACACCAGGAATTGCGGGCGATGGCCGTGTCGGTCTGCCAGTAGTAGGGCCTGGTGTCTGCGAACTTGCCCCGTTCTACGTCTACGATGGCGCTGCCGAAAGCCATAGCGTCATGTTTGTAGCAGATGGCGGCAGGAAAGCCCAGTTCCTGACCGCGGTTATAATAGTAAGCCGCAAGTTTGCGAAGATAAGGCTTGTAGGCTTCGTGCTGGATCCACCAGTCGAAATAGAGAAGCTGCGGCTGATAGCGGTCCACGATCTCGCAGGTACGGCACAGCCAGTCTTCCAGAAATGCTCTGTCAGGATCAGGCTTTGCATACAGATCCTGAAAATCGGGCTGTGTCTGCTCCGATGGCCAATAGAAGTCGCCGCAGGCAAGAGGCTCCTTGATATCGCTGTCGAAGTCCTTGCCGGGTCCCATAAACCAGTGATGCTCGGCGCGGTGGCTGGAGGCTCCGAAGACAAGTCCCTTTTTCTCGAAGGCGGTCTTCAATTCGCCGAGAATATCTCTTTCGGGTCCCATCTGCGCCGCGTTGTAACGGGACAGATCACTGTGATACATCTGGAAACCGTCGTGGTGCTCCGCCACCGGAACGACATATCTGGCGCCGGATGATGCGAAGGTCTCGGCCCAGAAGTCCGGATCAAAGCGATCCGCCTTAAAGAGCGGGATGAAATCCTTGTAGCCGAAATCCGTATGTCTGCCATAAGTTTTTATGTGATGCTCATACTCCGGGGAGTCTTTAACGTACATGTTCCGGGAGTACCATTCATTAGAGAAGGCCGGAACGCTGTAAAGGCCCCAATGGATAAAGATGCCGAATTTGGCTTTGGGATACCAGCCCGGCATTGCAAAGTCTGTCAGAGAATCCCAGGTATCGTGGTAGGGACCTCTGGCGATCACTTCTTCGATTTGTGCAAGATATTGTGTTTTGTCTGTTATTTTGAACATATGCTTCTCCTCTTTACAGCCAGATTTCACAGCGGCCGTATTACTGCACTGCTGTTCTGATGACTGCCACATCTTTGGCAGTCAGGAGCAGGTCGTCGCCTGCCTGATATTCTTTGTCGGTAAGGATATCAATGCCGGCCTGTTTTAAGGTAATAGTATGGCTCTGCGTACCGTGGTTCAGGAGGAAGAGGAAAGTGCCGTTCTCATTGGTACGTTCAGTCACTTCGATATGCTCTCTTGTACGCATGACAGGTGCAATACCGGCTTCTGCACACAGGTCACTCACCAGCCTGTGATAGAATTCGGCGTTGGAACGGGTGGCCACATAGTAGGCATAGCCCTGCCCGAAATGATTGCAGGTCAGCACAGGCATACCGGCGTAGAAGTCATGCTCGTAAGTGCACAGTGTCTTTGCACCTTCTGTATGTAACAGGTCACAGAGCAGCATGGCGGGATAGGAAGTACCCTGCCAGGTGAAGCTGTTATGGACATTCTCAGGCAGCGCATCCTCTTCCTCCACCCAGATACCGAGAATATCCCGCAGCTTGCCGGGATAACCTCCCACAGTCACCAGATCGTGATCGTCCACGTAACCGCTGAAGAAAGTAGTCACGAAACGGCCGCCTTCTTTGACGAACTGTCTGATCCGCTCATCGTGGTCGGGTTTTACCATATACAGAAGCGGAGCGACTACCAGCGAATAGGGGGAAAGATCGTCTTCCACGCTGATAAGGTCTACGGAAATGTTCAGGTTGCTGAACGCTTTATAATAATTAAATATTTCATCACAGTAATGAAGGCTGACTGTGGGGCCTGCGGAATAATCTGTAGCCCACCAGTTATCCCAGTCAAAGACGATGGCGGCTCTGGCGTTCGTCCTCGCACCCAGCGTCAGGGAACCGATCTTCTCAAGCTCGGCGCCCAGGGCGGCAACTTCACGGAAGACGCGGGTGTTTTCATGTCCGGCATGGTCGATCACGGCACCGTGGTACTTCTCGCAGGCGCCGATGCTGCGTTTCATCTGAAAAAACATTACGGTATCCGCGCCATGGGCTACCGCCTGATAGCTCCATAGACGCATAACGCCTGGTCGCTTGAGGGCATTGTAAGGATGCCAGTTGGTCACGCTGGGTGTCTGTTCCATCAGCGCCCAGGGTTTGCCCTGCTTGAGGCCGCGCATCAGGTCGTGGCGCATCGCAGCTTCTTCCGGCGTGGCGTTGTAGGCTGGGTAATTGTCCCAGGATATGAAATCCATGTATTTTGACCACATCTGGTAATCCAGCGGCTGATAGGTACCCATCAGATTGGTAGTAATCGGAATGTCCGGGGTGATGGCATGGAGGATATCATATTCCAGACGGAAGGCATTCAGGAGGCTCTCGGAGTTAAAACGCTTATAGTCCAGAGAGATGCCTTGAAAATTTGTCCTGTCATTCTGACCAAAATGTTCGGAGAGCATATTGGGTACGACGATATCTTCGAAGTCGTAGAAAGTATGGCCCCAGAAAGCAGTATCCCAGGCAGCATTGACTGCATCAATGGTCTGATATTTATCCTTTAACCATTTTCGAAAAGCGTTTTCACAGTTCTCACAGTAACATTCGCCGCCGTATTCGTTGGAGATGTGCCAGGCAACGATGTTGTCATAAGACCGATATCGTTCGGCCAGTTTCCTGACAAGCGCCGCGGCGTATCTGCGGTAAGTGGGGCTGTTGGGACAGGAGTTATGGCGGCTGCCGAACTTACGGCGCAGGCCGTGTTCGTCTACCCGAAGAATGTCGGGATATCTGCGGGCCATCCAGGCAGGATGTGCACCTGTAGAGGTGGCGAGACAGACTTTCATGCCGTGTCTGGTGACCATCTCCATGATTTTATCCAGTTTGTCAAAACAATAGGTATCTTCTGCCGGCTGCAGCATCGCCCAGCTGAAAACATTGAGGGTGACAGTATCAATGTGCGCCAGCTTCAGAAGGCGCATATCCTCCTCCCAGGTCTCTTCCGGCCACTGTTCCGGATTGTAATCTCCTCCATAGAGGATCTTATTTACTTGATTGCTCTCGATCATTGTCTGTGAGACTCCTTTCTGGAAAAATGTTATAAATATCTCCGGCGGTGGTTTCATCATAGCGGATATAATTTGAAACCGCAATGTGTTTTCTTAGTATTTATTTGTAGTATTTTTGCGTTATAAAGCAGGGACATGCGGCGGCGTCCACCGTGAAGCAGGGTGCTTTGTAAGATGTATTACCGCTCTGTCATGTTTATTGCAGCAGGGCGACCGCTTCCGCGCGCAGGTCGTTTTGCGCCATGGCATTTCGCATATCTTCTTCCAGGACCTGCCTGTAGCCGAGGCTTTCGGCGGCGTTTTTCATCTCCATTTGTAACCTGTAAAAAGAGGCTTCATCGCGGGCAAATATCATTTTCCAGGAATAGTCGGTGATTATGCTGCGGCACTGGCTGCGCAGTGTCGCGGTCTCCGAGTTTTCGCCGGGAGTCTGGTAGTTGATACCGGGACAGACCAGATAGCTGTCGTGGGCCAGCAGATAATCCAGAGAATTTTCCGCCTGCATATTCTGCCGCCATGCAAGATCCAGGGCAGTAGCCGGCCGCTGTCTGTAGGAATCCCAGAGGGTATAGAAGTAGGGGGAGCCGTTGGGCGCGTTATCGATCAGGGCAACACCGTTAAAATTCAGTCTGGAAATACCGGCATTCCAGCTGCCGCCGCCCCAGGCTGCCGGGACTTCCGGATTTTCGTTGGAAAGGGCCTGGATGCCGAAGGGGGTAAGCGCCGGTCCGTTGTCGGTCATTTCCCAGGTGAGTCCTTCCGGCCCGGCGGTGCCGGTGACAGGCTGGGCGCTGTTGGCGTAGATGCCCTCCGGGGAATAAAGCCAGTCGATAAAAGCTGCGAGCCGTTCGGGATCTTCCGCGTTGGCGCCGATGGCGATGACCCTGCCGGCATCTCCCAGAGGCAGACATCCCTTGAGCATAATCTGCATGTCCTCGACAGGCACCAGCATGAAACCTGATCCCTGTCTGGTACGGACTTCCGTATTGTAAGCTGATTTGCCCAGCCAGGGCCAGCAGGAGAAAAGCACATCGCCGTCGGCATATTTTTGATAGACATCGGTATATTTCTGATTGGGAGAGTCCGGATCCAGCAGTCCCATCCTGTTGGCCTCGAAGTAGAGTTTCAGGATTCGCTGATAGATCGAATCTTCATCCAGAATACTCTGGTAATCGGAACCGTCCACCTTGTACAGTACAAAACCATACTCTTCGTAGCCGTAGAAACAGGCGGGCTGCTTGGCGGCATTCATCATGTTGCCGTCCCAGTCTTTAAAAAGGCTGAAGCCATATACTGGATTACCGGACGGGCTGACCGGATTGGCATCCTGCATTTTTTTCAGGACAGGCAGCAGATCCTCCAGGGTTTCCAGGCGTGGTGAGCCGATGGCGGTATAAAGATCGTAACGCAGATAAGGACCATATATGGGTTCTTCACTTTCGCTGTGATCGAGACAGGTTTTGCGGGAGATCTCTGATGGAACGGCATAGACTGCCGTGTCGGAAATCGGGTCATTGAGAGCGCGAATGGCAGTTCTGTACTGCATGATGTCCTTATCCTTAAGCAGTTCGCTCATATCGAAAAGCAGTCCGGCACTGACGAGGTCCTGTAGCGTACTGTTGTTGCCGTTACAGATGATCAGATCGCCCAGCTCGCCGGCGGCAGTCCGTGTCTGATACATGGCGTCACCGCCGCCGGCAATGTTCGGGGCGATGATATTCAGCCGTATATTGAAGCGGTCCAATACCAGCTGCGAAAACCAGCCGGACTGGAGACCCTGGTAGTTGGCGAGCGTGTCGAAGACATCTACAGTCAGCGTCTTCTCGTAGATGGCCTGTCCCGAAGAGGCAGAGTAATCCCGGGCGTAGAAGAAAACAGCGCCGGTCAGAATAAAAACGATCAAAATTGTGGCAAGACGTCGATAAACTGATTTCATATTCTTTGTGTTCCTTTATCCTGTTACGTGATCAGTACAGCATGTATTTGACAGCAAGAACTATCATATTTTAACCAGTGTATCATAAATGATCAGGGCTTTGGTACTTATCAAATTGTTGATTTGATACATGCCTTTTTATAGAACTGATCCTTTTTTGAAAGGAACGCACAAAAATATCGAATCACATAGACAGACAAGAAGCCGGACTGAACAGTCCGGCTTCAAAATCGAGATCAATACATTTAGTTTGTTACGGTCATGCCTGCTTCTTCTGCCATCTTATCGAATTTCTCCATGACAGCGTCATAGGTTCTCTGAGAGATGTCCGGCAGCTTGCCGCCCCATGTCTCTTCCGCCTGCTTGTAGCCCTTCTTGAAGGCTTCGCGCATCTCTTCGATCTTGCTCGGATCGCCGCCTGTCAATGCAGTAGCGAAGTCGATGATCCTGTCGGACGTCTGCTCTACGCCCCAGTAACCGTCCTCTGCAATATCCTTCTGTGCCTGTGCCTGGGTAGCAGCATCAACCTTGAGGTTGCCGCCTGCAAGAATAGACCAGATGCCGTTGGCCTTGTTGAAAGTCTGGCCCTGCTGGCTCATCAGCTTCTCTACAATGCTCTGCAGCTGCTGTGTGTGTGCCTCAGCGTCCGCTTTCATCTTATTTACCAGGCTGGTATTCTGTGTGTAGGTCTTGGTCACTGTATCTTTGGATGTCTCGTTTGAAGGCTCATAGACTACGCCGTTACCCTTTTTATCGGAAGCATTATCTTTGGAACTGGTCTCCTCGGATGCTTTCGCAGCAGTCTGGCCGGCAGCATAGACATCATAAGCATTTGCAGCGCCGCTTGTAACTCCATTTACGCTCATTGGTATCCCTCCTTGGAATTTCATATTTGATCGTTATGTTTCTGATTTCTGTACGGCGGTAAACAGCCGCTTCTACCTATTATATCGTACCGTCCCCATGGAAAAATTAGGAGTAAATTGAGAAATCTTCCCGCGCTTCCTGCTTTTTATGACGGAAAAAGGGACGTTTATGACAATGTGCGATGAATATGCGCAAAGAAAAAAGATGACAGCACATGGATTGTTGCGATTATTTTACACTGGACAATTCGACAGAAAATCCATACAAAGAGAATACACCTTATGCTACGATAAAATCATCTGCAGGAAACAGGTTCAGAATCCCGGTTTAAGCTGGGATTTTTAAAGTTGATGAAAAAAGACCGGGCGCAGCGTAATCAGGGATGCTTCCGGCGGGGAGGATGTACATGAAATTTATATATGACAAAGAACTGTTTCAACGGTATTATAAAGATATTTTGAAGAATATGGCGCTTCTGCTTCTGATAAGCTCTTTATCCGTTATTGCGCCGCTGCTCCTGCGCAATGCCATAGATATTACGTTTCAGGGAGGCTTTCGCGCCGGGATGCTCTTCTGGTATCTGATCGTGCTGACATTTTTATACAGTATCAAATTTGCCTATAACCGGTTTCGGTTCTGGTTTGCAGAGAAATTCAAAAACGAAGAAACGGTCAATCTGTACCGGAAGATTTTTCGCGTCTCTTATGATAAGATTAACGAGATGGAACCAACTTATATAGCGGAGAGAGTAAACCATACGGTTTCTACTGTTTTTAATCTCTACTGCAATTCCATGACCGGGATCTTTGTGTCTGCGGTCACGGTGGTCGCGGTGCTGTGGATGGTCACGAAGATCAGCAGGGAACTGGCCGTATTGTATTTTCTGCAGATTCCGTTACAGTATTTTGGGTTTCAGAAGCTGTTAAATGGTGAAAAATCCAGGCTGTCGCAGTATAGCAGCGAATTGCAGAATATTGCGGCAAAAAACAACAAAAATATAAAAGCGGTCATTTCGGATGTCAACAGTATCAAGCAGTATGGAGAGGCGGACGGCATTTTGTCTTTTATCGATAAAAGCATGGGCAATATAACGAAAATAGAAAGAAAAGCAAATTCCTATGCCATGGATATGTGCACGGTTCTGGAGTATCTGTCGCTGCTGCTGAAAAACAGCTGTTTTCTGTTTATTACCTGTCTGTATATTACCGATAGAGCGTCGATCGGAGATCTGGTCTATTTAAACCTGATCAACGACATTTATTATACTTCGATCAGTGAGGTGATCAATATCCAGATCAATCTGCGTGACCTGCATGGTGCGGCGCGCTTTGTGTCGGAAGAGATCGAGGCAAATTATGAGGAAGACGGGCATGTCATTCTCGACAGGATTGAGACGATATCCGGTGAGATCAAAAATATCGGCTATGGAAATACGGAGTTGATCACAGAGGGGAGCTTTGCATTTCATAAAGGAGACAGGATCGCGCTGACGGGAGAGTCGGGCAGCGGTAAATCCACATTTGCAAAAATGTTGACCAAATTTCTGCGCTGTGAGGGTATAAAGGTTAACGGCTATGATATCAGGTGTCTGGAGAATCACGCGCTCAGGGAGAGAATATTTTATCTGGCGCAGAGTTCCTGGCTGCTTCCCTTTTCCATCAAAGAAAACATCACGCTGGGGAACGCGGTGCCGGAGGAAAAATGGAGACAGCTGCTGCAGATGGAGTTCATGCAGAAGTTTGTAAGAAGCGAAGCGGGGCTGGACAGAATGGTCTATGAAAACGGCGCCAACCTGTCGGGCGGGGACAGGCAGAAGATCATGTTAGGCAGAATCTTTTTGCAGGATCCGGATGTTATCATATTGGATGAGTCTTTCAGCGCGCTGGATGAAAAAAGCGGCGAAGATATCATCACCAAAATCCTGTCAATGTATCCGGACAGGATCATCATGATCATTTCGCATTCGGAAAGACATCTGCGGCATTGCAATAAAAGGGCTGTGATCAGGGAGAAGAGACTGACCGCCGGGTGAGGCGGAATGATGCAGGAAGAACGGAAGGAACAGGGTGTGAGTATGAATTTAAGCAATAATATCGTATGTTTTAGAAAAGAAAGGGGATTGACGCAGGAGCAGCTGGCCGCATTGCTGAACGTCTCCGTAAGTGCGGTGTCCAAGTGGGAGATTGGCAGCAACCGCCCCGATCTGGAGCTTTTGCCCGATCTGGCAGAGATATTTCAGGTTTCCATAGACTCGCTTTTGGGATATGAGAAATCCTATAAAAATGTGGATCAAAAAGTTGCCGGAATGAATCTTCTTCTGCAGAAAGAACAATACCGCGCGGCGGCAGAGGAGGCGGCGGAACTCTTAAAAAGGTATCCGAACGATATCCGTATCAATAAGCTGCTGGCGGACGCCTTCTACAGCCTGTGTTTTTCCACCAACAGCGGAGAAGAAAAAAAGGAATATGCCGGGAAGGCAGTCTATTATTACGAAAAGAGCATGGAGCTGTATGACAGCGCGCGGATACAGGATTACACCAAAGTGGAACTGCACTGCAATATTGCAACTTTATATGCACTGGACGAGATCGGAAAATATGAGGAAGCGGTAGAAATACTGGAGCGCTATAACGGAAGCAGGCAATATGATAATCGTATTGCCTGGTATCTTTTTCTGGCAGGCAAAAAAGAGGAGGGCAGGAACAGGATCTTAAAGCATTGCGTCGCAGACCAGATCTTTGTGTTTAATGACCTGTCCATACTTGCGGAGATGTATCAGCAGGAAGGTGATCTTGAGAAAGCGATTTTGTTTATGGAGGCGGAGGCAGCGTCCTACGAGCTGTTCTTCCGGGATGAAGGCGGTTACGCCGACCGCGCTTATGCAGGTAAGGCGTACAGGATCGCAAAACTCTATGAGGAGACCGGCAAGGCCGAACAGGCAGAAATGTGGTATGAGAAAGCCCGGAAACATGCCCGGATCTACCGCAGCAATCCTTCCATGCTCATTGCCAGCCTGCGCTATTGCGATCAGGTGGAAGGAAGGATGATCGACAGCTGTGCAGAGATTTTGGAAGAACTTATTCCCGAAACGCTTTAGGCGGTAAATAGTGCTTATGAGAAGATGGCGGATGATTTTGCACAAATATTGAGAGAAAAACGGAATATTATAATTGTCTGAAACGGGAATGTGTGTTATACTCCATGCATGGGAAACCATAGAGCCAAAGGCGGCTTTACCCCTCTTGCATTTTGCGGAGGGTTCAAGTAGCCCTCCGGACAAAAGAAAGGAGGGCGATACAATGATTACATATCAGGATTTCTTTTTGTTCTGTACGTTCATTGTTGCCCTTATCAGTCTGCTTTATCAGATTTTTAAGGGAAAGAAATAGCCGCCACTACTGCCAATAGTGACGGCTGACTGCTTATAGCAGAAGTTTAAACTTATTGTGAGAGGTAGAGCCGCTTCTATGGCTTTCCCTTTTCTATGCTTAATATAGCACATTTGGCAGCAGGATTCAAGAGCAAAACGCACGTTTACTGTAATGTGATTGTGAAAGCCGTCTGCTGTTCTCTCATTCTCTTATCAGGTGATTTCACTTTTCAGAATACCCACAGAAACACGCCACAAGCCCATTTTTCGCATTTTAAAGGCATAGACGGTATTTTTATCATGCAAGGCAGTACAAGCCCGATACGGGGCAAATAGAGCCTTGCTAGAGTGCTTCTGAATGGCGGCGGCTGTCCTGCTTATTCCCCCTTACTCACGCACTTTTCATAGAGGGGTGGGGAACTTGAGGGAGTAAAGAGAAAAGCCAGTAAAATCAAGGGCTGTGCTTTCTCCGCAGGGTGAGGGAGTAAAGGGAAAATGTCCCCCCATTGGTAGTTTCCCGATATGAAATCGGAATACTTGTAAAGACGATTACTCCTGCTTATGGCTACATATTGAGTAAATCGGCGTGTGTTCCTGTGCGGACAAGATATAATTCATTACCATTAACACGATAAATCAAGAGCCAGTCAGGGGCAATGTGACACTCTCTTTCTCCTGCATGGTTGCCCGATAGGTTATGGTCACGGTTTTTTATTGGTAGGGGTGCGGGAATGAGGAGTGTATTTATAACCGCATTTAAAAGAGCCAAATTATATCCTCGTTTCTTGCACAGCTTTAAATCTTTTTTGTATGCCGTGGAAGCGTTTAAATTTAACATGATTAATCCTCCGATAGAAGTAGGTTGGTAAATTCTTCTGCAGAGCCTTGAAAATGCTGCCCGCTGCCCGTTGCTATCATTCCCTCAACCTCTTCCAATGCTTCCAGTGTTTCCTCATTTGGCGAAAATTCCGGATGAATATCAATGCCTGACATCTCCCCGATATTCTCCAAAATATTGATAATGAATATTAGTTTATCCTCCGGTAGCTGGTCAATCATATTTTTTGCAATTTCCTGTTTGCTCATGACATGCACTTCCTTTCGTGGTTGTTATTTGTTGTTTGCATTATTCAGTATCATTTCCCCAGTCACGGGATTTAAACCGATACGAAGTGACGCTGTGTCCCGTTCTGATTGTGCGCTTACAGCACGTTTTATATACTGCGGAACGGTTTCGCCCGATGTTTCGGCAGCACTCTTGGCAACCTTGAGCGTATCGGACGGCAGTATTGGATTTGTGTCCGTAGGAGCCGTGTTTATGTCGCGTTGCATGGTTTCATCTATGGCACGCCCTATAAAGTTATTAACGCTTTCCCCTATTGCGTCCGCATGAGATTTGATTTCAGCTTTACGCCCCTTTTTGACACGAACCTTTATTTCATCATAATTTTGTTTCATGTACTTGCTTACTGCCTTTTGTTGTGCTTTTGACGCTGGCATACTGACACCTTCTTTCTTTATATGTTTTGGCAGGAAAGTTGTTTATAGTTACAACTTCTCCACCATACCAAAATTATAGCACATTTGTCTATTGGGTACAATATACAAATTAAACATATATCGGGTACAATATGCTAGTATGGACTTAACACAAAGGAAAGGGGTGCAGGATATGAAACAAATAACAACAACAAGGAAGGCGGTGGCAGTAATGGCAAACCAGCTCCGCAAGCCTGGCTATACGCTCTCAAAGGCGTTTAAGACAGCTTGGCGGAGGATTAAGCAGGGCATGACCGTGAAGGCGCAAGGCGTGACGTTTGGTAACAGACAGAACCTTCTGCAGTTCATAGCAGGAAGAAAGCCGGAAGAACTTACAGTATACCTTAGGCGTGACAGGGCAAACACGTTCGATAAATATGCTGTGGCTATAGTGATAGGCATAAAAGGAGTAGGATATGCACATATAGGATATCTGCCTAAAGGCTTAGCGCAGAGCGTTGCGATTGTGATTGATAACAGCATAGAACTTCATGCAGATATAAAGGTTATCGGCGGCTATGGACACAAGGAAACCTACGGTGCGCTGGTTAAAATTGCAGTATAAAGAAATTGCCTTAACAGTACCACTAATACCGTTAAGGCAGGTAACCCAACAACTAAGCAAATTGGAGGCTTGCAGGTAGTATAGCACGCCTGGCGCCCCATGTAAAGAAAGGATTTTAACAAAATGAATTACCCAAATTTAAAGGAACTGATAAAAAACCATGATTACACCATAGAAACATTTGCCAGTCACGCGAATGTGACAGCCGGTGTACTGAAAGCTGCCCTTGAGGGAAAAGAGGAACTTTCCGAAAGCGAACTACGCGGAATTACAAGGCTGACAGGATTTCCGTACAATGCGCTTGTCTGCCCGAAACTGATTATGATGGACCACAAGAGGTACAGACACAAAATGTTGATTAGCAGGGAAAATGAAAAGCTGCGCTCTATCATAAAGGCGGCAGGAGACGGGAGTATAAAAGCGAAGAGTTTTGCTGAATGCCATAGCTGGAACTATGAGAACGGAACTTCTCTGATATGGACAAGCTTTATGGACGGAGAGCCGACTTCTTACGCAATGTACTATTGTGCAAGCCGTGAAAAAGATGATTGCTTAGAGGATATCAAGAACGAGAAGCGCGGCGGTCGTCCGGTGCGCGAACTGATAGAGGCAGCAAGCATATCAGAGGAAAGGATATCAACTGAAATATAAACTGGAGCATGGCTTGGTTGTTGAAAAGAAAAAAGTTACTTTTCAGGAATGGTTTAATACATGGATTGAAGAATATAAAAAGGGACGCATTAAAGCCGGAACGCTGGAAGCATATCAGAAGTATTATAATGGATGCATAAAAAAACGGTTCGGAAATATCCACATAACCAGTATTCGCGGTGAACACATACAAAGATTATATAATGAACTTGTCAAAGAAGAATACTCTATATCCAGTATCAAAGTTGTATCTGCTGTATTGAATGGGTGCTTCTCACAAGCCTTAAAAAATGGACTGATTGAACGCAATCCGGTTGACGCCGCAACGCTACCTCGCCAAACGGAAAGGCTTTTTTGAAGATACTCCCAAGACACTCACAAGCAAACGCGATATTCCTCTAACAAAGGATATCCTAACAATACTGGAAGATCAACGCACATTTTGGAAATTTAATATTATTAATCTTGACAGATATCTTTTCTGCAATGAAAACGGAAAACCGTTGAGCAGAGAGCGAATACAAGGCGAGATTGACCGGACTATAAAGAAGATTCATAAAGCCGGATATGATTTTGACCGTATAACGTCCCATGTGTTCCGGCATACATTTGCGACAAGAGCCATTGAAGCAGGAATGCAGCCACAGGTTTTGAAAACAATTTTAGGACACAGCTCACTTGCCATGACAATGGATTTGTATAGCCATGTTATGGAAGATGTAAAAGCTGACGAAATGGAAAAAATCCAAAGTGCATTTTAACCTGCTTTTTGGCAGTACCAAAAAAGTACCAAATTGCACAACATAAGATAACGAAAGACATAAAACAAAGCCTCGAAAATCCCGTATTTTCAAGGCTTTTTGAACATTGACAAAGCATGTTAAACAATATGCGAATAAAGTTTTGTTTTACGTGAGGAAGGTCTCGAACTTACGTTGTTAATAGTCTGAATGCGCTGTATGTACAGGCATTCCAGCCTTTGATACTATAACACAGGCAAAAAGAAAATGCAAGGTGATTATTTTAATGACTTTAGCAGCTGCCAAGAGGGGCTTTTGTGGTAGGCTAAATGTATTAATTGGTATCAGATGCAAAGAAACATACTTCATTTTTTATAATAAAGTGTTATAATAAAGTCACTAATACATTTAAATTTAGGAGTGATAAAATGAACAGACCTATTACAACATTGTTTATGCTGATGTCAGTTGACGGGAAAATAAGCACTGGTGCAACGGACGATTTAGACGTAGATAAAGATTTCCCCAAAATTGCAGGGGTCAGCGAAGGCTTGCACCAATATTATGAAATAGAGCAGACAACGGATTTATGGTCTCTCAATTCCGGCAGGGTTCAAGCTAAAATCGGTGTCAATACAAAGAAAATGCCAAACAGAACACCTGTATCTTTTGTGGTAATAGATAACAAACATTTGAATGAAAATGGGATACGCTATTTTTGTGCCTTATCAAAACGGTTTGTGTTGATTACGTCAAATGCAAATCACCCGGCATTTAATATAGAGGAAAGTAATTTTCATATTATACATCAAAAAGAGCTATCATTAAAAAATGCACTTATTAAACTCAAATCAGAATATGGCTGCGAGAGAATAACGATACAAACCGGTGGGACATTAAATGGCTTATTTCTTCGCGAAAAATTATTCGATTATGTTGATATTGTTGTTGCTCCGGTTTTGATTGGCGGCAAAGATACATCGACTTTAATTGACGGTGAATCTTTACTTTCGCAAAAAGAATTGTCGAAATTAGGCGTTCTGAAACTACAGGAATGTGCGATTTTGGAGAACTCTTATTTACGATTGCGTTATGAGGTGATTCATTGACATATTTCAGTTTGTGTGCGTGCTATGTCGTCGGGCATTAATTTATAAAAAAGCAGCACATAACCCCGAAAAAATATTCGACAATGCGTGTATGATCCAGCTTGGTAGAATGGAGCCGCCGGCTTTTCTTTCATTGATATACCCCATAAACCATGCAATGGAACCGGTAACCGTAATGACCCAAACTGCTTTTGCCACACCTGCCAGGGGGAAAAACATAACACCGTGGAGCAAACCGAACAATACTGCCTGTACGGTGTTCCCTGCAAAAAATCCGAATTTGTTTTCAATTCTTTTCAATAAAAACCCCCGAAACAACAATTCCTCTGAAAAGGCAGTATTAAATACTGCGTATACAATAACGGGTAAAATTGCCCGTACTCCTAATCCTGCAAACTCTGAGGTTGCCATGTCAATGTCTTTTAACAGATAAAGTATTGATGCGCCAAAGAAAATAAATACAAACGATACGCCTGCAATCCACAGAAGTGAGCTGTATGTATTGCGCATTTTCTTTAACCCAATCCAATTCCAAAAGCTTTGGCTTTTCCTTGACGTAACGTACCACCAAATAAAAGGGATTGCGCCGAATAAGATAATTTGTATCAGACTGTTGACGAGCTTATTGAATAATAAAGTCATTATTGTGCTTCCTCCATCAGAGTTTAGTTCATGTTTTACTTTTGTAAGCAATACGCCGGACAGTCATACTGGTACAAATATTTGACGAATCGCCAATTCCATAAAAAGTATAACATATTCGTTTAAACATATCATTCTTTTTAGTATTTCTGTTACATATTTTTTTAATAAATGAGTTTTTTGCAAATAATATTAAATAAGATTTGTGTAGGAAACAT